>SAMEA3663052__coassemble_489_pt1 | contig 26609 bp, 40 predicted proteins | sample SAMEA3663052__metabat2_low_PE_012 | metagenome-assembled genome bin SAMEA3663052 (sample SAMEA3663052) | pig gut metagenome | biome: pig gut; feature: pig-associated habitat; material: faeces | place: France | collected 2012 | reverse complement strand
GGGCGGACTCCGGACTTGCACCAGTTAGAAACGTGCGCCGCCGAGCGCACAAATAGATTGAACCAAATCACGCCGCTGGCGTGATTTGGTTCAATTTTAGATAAGCAAACTTCAGCAAATATCTTCCATTGCTTTTACCAGGCGGAAGACCTGCTCAGCTGTGTCCCCAAGATTCTGTGCTGCTGTATCCTTATCCATCGCTTCCTGCAGTGTGCAGATTCCACGAAGAATTGGGAAATACGCGTCTATTCCATGTGAGTTGCAGGCTTTTGCATCCTTTGCCACGCTTCCCGCAAAGGCAACTACTTTTTTATTGTAACGCTTTGCGATTTCAGCCACACCGACCGGCGCCTTGCCCATGACTGTCTGCCCGTCGAGCCTGCCTTCACCGGTTACTACGATGTCAGCCTCTTTGATGTAATCCTCAAGTCTCGTCTCATCGAGAACGATTTTGATTCCCGATTCGAGGACTGCATTTGTAAAAGTAAGAAAGGCAAATCCTAATCCACCGGCTGCTCCAGTTCCAGGATACTTTGGATCAGCTTTTGAAAAATTCTTTTTAGCAACCTCCGCGTAATTTGAAAGCCAGCCATCCATTTTCAGGATCATCGGTGAATCGGCTCCCTTCTGTGGACCAAAAACCGCGCTGCAGCCTTTTTCTCCACAAAGAGGATTTGTTACATCGCAGGCTATGCGAAAGCTGCAAGAAGCAAGCTCAGGAGACACATTCGCGCTGCTTATTTCCGCAAGATTTTCAAGGCCCTGCGCTCCAGGAGCTGCATGATTTCCATCCTTATCGAGGAGGTCAAAGCCTAAAGCCTGAAGCATTCCGATTCCACCATCGTTAGTAGCGGAGCCCCCGATTCCCATGATGAAATGTCTGCATCCCCTGCTAATCGCGTCAAGGATCATCTCACCAACACCGCGGGTCGTTGCCTTGAGTGGATTTCTGTCTTCATCTCTTACCAGGGTAATTCCGGCAGCCTGGGACATCTCCATTACTGCCGTCTTGCCGTCGGCAAGAATTCCGTATTCTGCGTTTACTTTTTCACCAAGAGGACCGGTTACAGGAACTGTCATTATGGTTCCGCTCATTCCAATCGTAAGCGCCTCTACTGTTCCTTCACCGCCATCTGCAAGTGGCCTTACGATGACCTGTGCCTCAGGATCTGCCTGAAGGATTCCAGTCCTTACTGCATCACCAGCCTCGAGAGAGCTGAGGCTTCCTTTAAAAGAATCAATTGCAACTACCGCTTTCATATCGCATCTTCAATTATAAGTATGTCAATCCTCATATTCGCATATATATCCGAGATTACCCTTGAAATAATAGAGTGCGTACAGTCTCTGAGTCTGTAATCTTAAGGATTACAGCCTGCTGCCTGCCCATTCCTGTCGGTGCATAGAGTCCGGCCTCGACAACCTCGTCGAGAAGGTTCTCCGGAACCGGCTTGCTTAAATACTTGCGGACTGAACGTCTTGATTTGAGTGTTTCTAAAATGTCTGCCATATCATTTCCTTCTTTCTCTAATAATCATAAAGTATAAAACTCATGTATTTACCAAGAGTTGAGCTTTCAGGATTCATCTGGACATGTAAATCAGAACTCAACTATCGTAACTCCCGTGTCGCCTTCACCATAAGCGGCCAGGTGAAAGTCCTTGATATCCTTCTGTCTGGACAGATAGTCGTGGACTGCCTTTCTCAGGATACCTGAGCCCTTGCCATGGACTATACGCACCTGTGAGAGGTGGGAAAGTCTGGCATCGTCCAAATATTTGTCGAGAGTTCTTATGGCCTCATCTGAATTCATGCCGATAAGCATAAGTTCTGGTGAAATCGAGGCTGCCTTACTCATAGAGTGTCTCGTGCCGCCCTTTGACTTTTTAGCTGATGAGGATGAATCGCCGATAAGGGCTATATCGTCGATGTTTACCTTTGAGCGCATGATTCCCATCTGAACCTCGAGATTTCCTTTTGAATCAGGAAGAGAATGCACGGTGCCTTTCAGATTCATAGACAGAACTATTACATCATCGCCGACACGAAGCTTCTTCGCATCGACCTTTCTGCCCTGAAGAGCTGTAGTCTTCTTTGGCTTTAAAGCGGCCTTTCCCTGATGCTCCTTAATGGATTCGCCAAGGGCAGAACGCTGCCTCTCCATCTCAGACATATCAGGAGTGGCAGTTCCATACTTGTTGAAATTCCTGATGACGGTATCGGCCTGGTCCTTTGCGCGCTTGAGGATCTCTGCTGCCTCAGCGTTCGCCTTTGCAAGAATAGCGTCGGTCCTGTCAGAAAGCGAAGCGTCCTTCTGCTTTGCGCGATTTAAGAGTTTTTCAGCCTCTTCCGCATCATGTGCCGCCTTCTCCTGAGCCTTTATGACTGCAGACTGCTTCTGCTCAAGGCCTGTGACCAGATCCTCGAAGTTCTGATCCTCCTGGTTCATTCGGGCCGCGGCGTCATTTATAATCTCATCCGAAAGTCCGAGCTTTTTACTGATGGCAAAGGCGTTTGATTTTCCCGGAACTCCGATCAGAAGTCTGTAGGTAGGCGAAAGCGTCTCTACAGAGAATTCGAGACTTGCATTCTCGACTCCCGGTGTGGTCAGGGCATAGGCCTTTAGCTCCGGGTAGTGAGTCGTCGCCATAGTCCTGATTCTCTCCCTGTGCAGCTCGTCGAGAATCGACTCTGCAAGCGCCGCTCCCTCGGAAGGATCAGTTCCTGCGCAGAGCTCATCAAAAAGTACGAGTGCTGTCCTCTCCGCCTTCTGCGGCAGATGTACCTGGCGCAGGATTTTTACGATATTTGTCATGTGTGAGCTGAAGGTCGAAAGCGACTGCTCGATAGACTGCTCATCTCCGATATCCGCATAGACATCGTTAAATACTGCAATCTCTGACCTGTCGGCTGCAGGGATATAAAGCCCCGCGCAGGCCATCAGAGTAAGCAGTCCTACTGTCTTTAAGGAGACTGTCTTTCCGCCGGTGTTAGGGCCTGTTACGACGAGGAGATCAAAGTCCTTTCCCAGGTTCACATCTATAGGCACAACCTTCTTCGGGTCTAACAGCGGGTGACGGGCTTTTTTAAGATCAATCCGTCCGTTGGTATTAAGAAGAGGCTCCATAGCGTTCTCACTCTGCGCCAGTCTTCCCTTTGCAAAAATAAAATCGAGCTCGGCAAGTATTTTAAAATCCTGAACTATCGTACCGATGTGTTCGTTTGCTTTTCCAGAAAGCTCCTCAAGAATTTTCTTGATTTCTTCCTGTTCGTCGAGGTGAAGCTCACGAAGGTCGTTATTCAATGATACGACGGCAGCTGGCTCTATGAAAAGTGTGGCTCCTGAACCTGACTGGTCGTGAACCATTCCAGGGACACTGCCCTTGTGCTCAGCCTTTACCGGAAGGCAGTATCTGCCGTCGCGCATAGTTACAACTGAATCAGACAGATAGTCTCTCTGGGAATTTAGGAGCTCGGTCATTTTTGACCTGATGCGGTCGCCCATCAGTCCTATCTGCCTTCTGATAGAGCGGAGTGCAGGTGAAGCATCCGATGAGATCTCGTCCTCTGAAATGATGCAGCGGCTTATCTCATTTCTAAGAGTCTCCACACCATCGAGATCGTTGAAATAGTGAGTCAGAGAATCTCCCTTGGTATCAGTTCTGCCCGGCGCGCCGTAATTTTTCACGCGGGATGAAACCGTAAGAATGCTTACAACTGAAAGAAGCTCTGTCGTGTTTAAAGAGCTTCCGATGTCGAGCCTTTTTCTGAGCATAGAAGGATCGTGTATTCCGGAAAATGACACCTCACCCTTCTTAAAGAGGCGCTGGAGTGCGTCTCCGGTCTCCCTCTGTCTGATGCGGATTTTTTCTATATCGCTGATTGGGTTTAAAAGCTGGCAGTATTCGCGTCCCTTCTCTGAGGTCGCGAAACCAGCCAGCCTTTCTATGATTTTATCGAATTCTAGTGTGTGTAATACTTTTTTATTCATGGAAAAATTATATCACCTTGTGCAAATGCCCGCAAGACGTGCCTATGGCGCAGGCGATACAGACCTCCCAGCTGTCTGATTCTGATTTTTGCCAATCAGGGTGAAAAGCACTATAAGCGCTAAAAGTATAGCTGAGATCATCGAGCCATTGTGCCAGTCGTAGGCATTGAAGTAGCTTCCGATAAGACTTCCCATGATGTAAGTCGAATTGTAGAGCATATCGAGCACTACATAGTTCGTCATCGCCGGGAGGAAGACCATCGTGATACCGCTCGCTATGCCGGGCATAGACAACGGGAGGATCACTGAAAAGAAAAGCCCCTTCCTGTCAGCTCCTAAGTCCCTGCCTGCCTCGAGCAGGGACTTATCCATTTCATCGAAAACATTAAAAATCGGCAGGATCATAAACGGGAGAAAGTCATATACCTGCCCGACTATCGTATTAAAAAACGGATAATACGCGAGGTTCCCCTCGATAAAATCCAGCATCTCCTTAAGTGCCGTAACCCTGAGTGTAAAGTTTATCCACATAGGAACTATCGCTAAAAGCAGCAGCGTTCTTTTTCTCTTAAAGCCGCTCCTCGCAAGCGCATAGGCAGTCGGATAAGCAATGAGAAGACAGACCACAGTAGTCACGAGCGCTACGAAAAGGCTGTAGACCAATGTTGCTATTGTTCTCGAGCTCTTGAAAAATCCAAGGAAATTCTCCAGGGTAAAATGACCGCTCCCGTTGGTAAACGCAAAGACAAAGACCACTGCGAGCGGAGCCATCACAAAGATCAACAGAAAGATCACATATGGAATGCTTAAAGCACTTCTTTTAAATCTCATAATACCTCCTACTCCCACGGAAACCTGTAGCATCTGACATTTGTCCACATCTGCGAAATCCTTCGGTTCGCTTTATCTGAAAAGCACTCCATCACTGCGCAGCGCTTCAATACATCCTCAGTTGGATACTGTGCAAAAAGCTGCCTCTTAAGCTGCTCGGCGTCAGTTTTTATCACACACTTCTTTCCGAACAGGTAGCTTAAGTCATAGTCGACTGCATCCTCTGAGTCAGAGCCATAGGTGTAGTTTAAGTACTCCTCTATCCGATCGTCATCTCCACCGGTGATGGCAGAGGTGTAGCCGATGTAATACATGTTACGGATGACTGAATCCGGGCGGGAGATGAAGTTGATAAAGGCCTCTGCCGCCTGCTTTTTAGTGCTGTCGCCATTTATGCCATTTTTCATCATGACCCAGCCGTCAAACCAGAGATTCGAGCCCTCCTCCGGAACTGAGTAGCAAAGTGAAAGCCCGGCCTCATCGCCCTGGTCCATCGAGTAAACAGCATCTCCCGACCACTGCAGACTTGCGTCAGCCTTTCTGGTCACAAGGTCCTGCTTCGCCGAGTCAGTCTCCATCGAGTAGGCATTTTCTCTCATGTCGGTTATCACGTCCTCGACCTTATCTACAGTATTCTGTGAGGTATCATTAAGGAGCTTTGAAATATCTGCGCCAGGTTTATTAAGCTGGCTCTCCTTTACTATCGCAAGCCCCGCAAAGTATGTATCCCTGATTGAGTCCTTTATAGTAATCCGCTTGTAGTATTTATGGTTAAGGTAGAACTCAAATGTCTTAGTATCGGCCTCGTCTACTTTTTTTGGATTATATACAGTGCCCATCGTGCCCCACATATAGCCTGCTGCGTAGTCAGTAATAGGCACACCGCCCTCTGTAAGTGCCTTCATCCTCTTCAGGATATACGGCGAGACCCCCTTTGCATAGTAATTGTAAATGCTTTTGGTATCGTAAAAATCAGTTGAGAGAGGCTCGAGCTTCTTCTCGCGCATCAGCTTCATAATCATATAATCTGACGGGCAGACAAGGTCAAAGGTGTTGCCGAGAGTCATCTGGTTATAGAGGTCCTCATTCGTGCCGTATGTCGAATAGAGCACACGTACCTTTTTGCCGTACTTCTCCTGATACCATTTCTCGAAATCACTCACAAGTGAATCGACACCACGGATTTTTTCACCGTCTGACAGCTCTATCGTCTCGTCAGCATCCCAGCCGCCCTCATCTATGTATTCCTCGCAGTTAGCTATTCGAAGCGTCACAACCTCGTCAGAAACAGGAGCCGCAGAGTTATCAGTATGGCCGCAGCCTGTGAAAAGGAGCGCGCAGATAGTTAAAGTCAATAGAACTTTTTTCATGCATTCTTCTCCTTTCCTCTGACATTCGCGGCTATAACGACTACTATAGCAATGAAAAAAATAATCGCCGACAGCGCCCAGAGCGCTGTCTTTATCTGTGTCTGCGCTCCCTTTGTAGCATTTACAGTATAGGTGCTTATCGTATTGAAGACCGCCGGCTTGGTATAGGTCGTAACGAAGTAATCATCCATCGAAAGAGTGACTGCTGTAAAAAATCCCGAGCCGATTGCAGGTGCGAGCTGCCGTAGCAGTACCTTGAAAACGGCCTGTGCCGGCGTGCAGTAAAGGTCTAGGGCTGCCTCGTAGATGCGGTGGTCCATCTGTGAGAGAGCCGGCATAACCTGCAGGTAGACGAACGGAGTACAGAGTGCCATCTGCCCTGCTACAAGAGGGATATAGGTATCCTTGTCTACTCCGAGAACTACTACGAGAAGGATGCAGACTGAAAAGCCTGTAACCACATCTGCATTCACTACCGGGACCTGGTTCATGGCCTCTATTATCGTCCTGTTTTTTCTCTTGCTGTAGAAGGCTCCAATGGCTCCAAATGTGCCCAGAATTGTGGACAATACCCCAACTACCAGCGCAAGCACGATTGTGCCGATTATCATGTCCCGAAGCTCGGGAGTCGCAAACAGAGTACGGTAATTTTTTAAAGAAAAGGTACTCGGCTGACCTATCATACTTGCATTCGTAAAGCTGTAAAATGCAAGAATCGCAATAGGCAGATATAGGAAGGCATAGACTATGATAAGCCAGACTACCGGAATTATTCTATGATTTTTCTTCATGGCAGCTCCCTGAATCTGAATTTATCCTGTGGCACTACTACGCTGACACGATCTCCCATATTCCAGAGCCAGTCATCGTCGGCATAATACTCCTCGTCGTTGTCACCACGGACGATATAGGTATAGTGGTCACCGATATACATTATCGTGTCTATATGGCCTGTGACAAAGCCTGCCTCAGGATCATCTGAAAGGTCTGCGTCGGACGGCTCAAACGACACAGCAAGCTTCGTACCGGCTGGTTTGTCCTTCATAAACTCTGCATCAGGCGCAAGCGTAAAATAGGTAAAATCAACGCTTCCATCCTCATTTGCTGTACCCTCGAATACATTCATATCCATGTCGTGCTGCATCAGGTGGATGTACTCCTGCGGAAAATCTATTCCGATGGTGCTGCCGGTCTCGACCTTATTTTTGCCGTAGACAGTGACCTCGTACTTGCCGAACTCGGCTGTGATTTCGTGGTGAGAGCCCTTGTAGATATCACCTGTTACCACTGCGTCTAGTGCTCCCTGTCCAGCTGGAGTGATAGATACGTTCTCAGGTCTTATCATAGCCTCGATCCTGGTTCCTGCAGGAAAATCTGTATCGGTATCGAAGGTTTTTCCTGCGAATCTTGCTCTTCCCTTATCCGTTACTACACCATTGAAAATATTGCTGACTCCGATGAAATCCGCTACAAAGATATTTGATGGGTGATCGTAAATCTCCTCAGGTATCCCCTCCTGCTGGATCACACCATTTGCCATAACGACTATCCTGTCTGACAGGTTCATAGCTTCTTCCTGGTCGTGAGTTACATAGATAAAGGTCATACCGAGGTTATCATGCATGCTCCTTATCTCAGCCTGCATTTCCAGACGCATCTTGTGGTCTAACGCAGAAAGCGGCTCATCGAGAAGAAGGATCTCAGGCTCGTTTACTATCGCCCTTGCTACCGCGACACGCTGCTGCTGTCCGCCTGAGAGAGAGTCTACGCTTCTCTTCTCAAAGCCCTCCAGGTCTACAACAGTAAGTGCGTGCTTGACCTTCTGTCTGATAAGCTCCTTGTCCATTTTTCTCTGCTTCAGTCCGAATGCTATATTGTCATAGATATTTAAAAATGGGAAAAGTGCGTACTTCTGAAAGACAGTGTTTATCGGGCGCTTGTCTGGTGGCAGCTGTCCTATGTCCTGACCGTGAAGGAGGATCTCTCCCGAGTTCGGCAGGTCAAAGCCTCCTATCATACGAAGAAGTGTCGTTTTTCCACAGCCTGAGGGACCGAGAAGTGTAATAAGCTCACCCTTCTTTACTGTGAGGTTCAGGTCCTCGATAACATTGATCCCCTCTTCATAGCTTTTAGTGATATGGTTTAATTCCAGGATATTCTCCATTTTTACAACTCCGATCTTAAATCGAGTAGGGAAGCTTGTCTTCCCTACTCGCGCGCGGGCCGCGCTCGGCGTAAGCCGGAAATTCCTCTGCGCGGCCCTGCGCATAGACAAAAAAGGCCGCAAGCACTTCCTTCGTGCCTGCAGCCTCTGTGATGCTAAATAAGTATCTATTAAGAATTAAACTAACTCAAGAACTACCTCAAGAGCACCGTCACCCTTACGCTGTCCGATCTTTATGATACGTGTGAAACCACCGTTTCTTCCAGCATACTTAGGAGCGATCTCATCGAAGAGCTTCTGCGAAAGGTCGATCTTCTTTGTGTCAGCTTTCTTCTTTCCAGTCTCTGTTACATCATAGAGAACTGAAAGAATCTGACGACGAGCGTGAAGACGTGAAGGCTGATCCTTCTTAATCTTCTTCTCCTCGGTAACATACTCTGTTACCTTCTTACCGTCCTTAACAGTCTTTACTCTGTGTCCCTCAGCGTCCTTCTTAGGAACCTTAGCCTGAACTGTAACCTCATCGAAGTTATCCTTCTCCTTGATAGCAAGGGCGATAAGCTTCTCTGCGATCTTTGCTACTTCCTTAGCCTTAGCCTCGGTAGTAACGATACGTCCGTGCCAGATAAGCTGTGTTACCTGGTTGCGAAGGAGTGCCTTACGCTGTGAACTGGTTCTTGATAATTTTCTGTAATGCTCAGCCATTGTCTAACCTCCTGTGGCTCACGCCGCCCTACACTTATGGTCTTACAGGCGCCGCATTGATTGGGGAGTCTGCCGTTACCACTCCGGATTTACACAGCAGACACTGTCATTTATTATTCCTCTTCCTTTCTGAGTGAAAGGTGGAGTTCATCAAGTTTGTCCATAATCTCGTCTAATGACTTGCGTCCGAGATTTCTGACCTTCTGAAGCTGATCAGGAGTCATATCGCAGAGCTCCTTTACAGTTCCGATTCCTGCCCTCTTTAAGCAGTTGAATGATCTGACTGTGAGTTCGAGATCATCTATAGGCATATCTGCGCCGATGGTAGGCTTGTCGTACTTAGTGTTATCGATAACTGTAACTTCTTTTCCAGCCTCTGAAAGGTTTACGAAAAGATTCAGATGATCGGTAAGAACCTTTGCAGCAAGTGATACTGCGTCATCCGGTCTGATAGTTCCGTTAGTCCATACCTCAAGTGTGAGCTTATCATAGTCAGTAACCTGACCTACACGGGTATTCTCGACCTTCATATTTACTCTGTCGATAGGGGTGTAGATAGAATCTACTGCAATAACACCGATTGGTGTATCCTCATGCTTATTCTTCTCTGCACTTACCCAGCCTCTTCCAGAAGTGATAGTAAGCTCCATTGAAAGTCTTGAGTCCGGTCCACCGTTTAAGTGAGCTATCTCAAGGTCAGGATTTACTACTTCAATATCCTCATCAAAGTGGATATCTGAAGCATGTACTGTACCCTCACCTTCGAAGTCGAGATAAGCTGTCTTAGGCTCCTCTGTCATATTTGAATTCTTAAGGGCAAGCTCCTTTATATTCAGGATGATTTCTGTGACATCCTCTTTTACTCCTGGGAGTGATGAGAACTCATGGAGAACTCCATCGATCTTCACCTGGCTTACAGCTGTTCCTGGCAGAGATGAAAGCATGATACGTCTCATGGAATTTCCAAGAGTGATTCCGTATCCACGCTCAAGAGGCTCTACGATAAATCTGCCATACCTGTCATCTTTACTGATCTCGTCGATCCTGATATTCGGTTTTTCAAATTCGAACAATTTTTGTCCTCCGTATTTGCTGATACCTATAGTAACGGGCTTTAAGTAAAAATATACCTAAAGCTCTCGACTCAGGGTTTATTACTTAGAATACAGCTCGACGATAAGCATCTCATTTACAGGAACATCAATCTGATCCCTGTTTGGAAGCTCCTTGATGGTACCAGTCATGGTATCTGCATTGTAATCGATCCAGTCTGCGATGATACGTCCGCTTGTAGACTCAGTGATGTCTTTGAATCTCTGACTGCTCTTACCCTTCTCTGTAACTGTGATAACATCACCTGGCTTTACGAGATATGAAGGGATATTAATCTTCTTTCCGTTTACAAGGATGAACTTGTGGTCAACGACCTGACGTGCCTCACGACGGGTACGTGCAAGACCCATACGGAATACAACATTATCGAGACGGCTCTCGAGCATACGCATAAGGTTCTCACCTGTCATGCCCTTCATGTTTGCTGCCTTCTCATAGTAATTTCTGAACGGCTTCTCAAGTACGCCGTAGATGAACTTAGCCTTCTGCTTCTCTCTAAGCTGAAGCTTGTACTCTGAAGGCTTTCTGCCCTGGTGAAGAGGAGTACGTCTGCTCTTCTTATCAACTCCGAGATATGCCGGCTCTAAACCTAAAGATCTGCATCTTTTAAGAATTGGTGTCTTATTAACTGCCATCTGTCTTATACCTTCCTTTCAATCAGACTCTTCTGCGCTTTGGTGGACGGCATCCGTTATGAGGAACCGGTGTTACGTCACGGATAGAAACTACATCGATACCGCATGCTGCGATAGCACGGATAGCTGCTTCTCTACCTGATCCTGGTCCTTTAACAAATACGTCAACGTTCTTAAGTCCGTGTGGAAGTGCTGCCTTAGCTGCTGTCTCAGCTGCTACCTGTGCAGCGTATGGAGTGGACTTACGGCTTCCTCTGAATCCAAGGCCGCCTGCTGATGCCCAGCTTAATGCGTTTCCTGCTGCATCTGTAATAGTAACGATTGTGTTATTAAAAGATGCCTGAATATGTACCTGGCCGTGCTCAACGTTCTTCTTCTCACGTCTCTTAGCGGCCTTCTTAACTACTTTAGCCATTTATATCAACCTCACTTCTTCTTGTTAGCAACAGTTCTCTTTGGTCCTTTACGTGTACGAGCGTTGGTCTTTGTCTTCTGACCACGTACAGGAAGTCCCTTTCTGTGTCTGATGCCTCTGTAGCATCCGATTTCCTGAAGTCTCTTGATATTCAGGGCTGTGTCACGACGAAGATCACCCTCTACAAGGATTCCTTCCTCTGCAATAACCTCTGAAATCTTCTTTACTTCATCATCTGTGAGATCCTTAACTCTTGTATCAGGATTTACTGCTGCCTTCTCAAGAAGACGGTCAGCTGTAACTCTGCCGATACCGTAGATATAGGTAAGGCCTATCTCAATTCTCTTCTCTCTCGGTAAATCTACACCTGCGATTCGAGCCATGTGTATTTACTCCTTTATCTGTCAAAAATATCCTCCGGACATCTCCGGATCTGGTTTCTAAAAAATCCAACTGACAGCTCCGGTGTCCCGGCCTGAAATGTGTGTCAGCCTTCAAATGACATCGACCCTTATCTCTTGTAAGGATCATGCTCCCCGGTATGTAGGTTTGGGAGCGATGCTTGTGTCCTGCCTGGCAGAACCATTTGAATGTATTTATGTACTAATGGGATATATCCCATCATTCAGCCGCCATAGAATACATCAGGAGACGGGGTGCATCAGCCCTGTCTCTGTTTGTGCTTAGGGTTTTCGCAGATAATGCGGATCTTACCCTTCCTCTTTATAACCTTGCACTTCTCGCACATAGGCTTTACAGAAGATCTGACCTTCATATAACGACTCCTTTCTTTAAAAATTATACGATGTTTCGAGGGCGCATTTCACCCACGAAAAAACGTCCGTGTAATATTATACTCAGACGCTTTCAATAACTCAATATTTATTTTGTTCTTTTTTTCGTACAGTCCCTTATTTTTTAAAAAATATCACTTATCTCTCCAGATGATCCTGCCCTTTGTCAGGTCGTATGGACTCATCTCAATAGTGACCTTGTCTCCAGGAAGGATACGGATATAATTCATACGAAGCTTTCCGCTGATATGGGCCAAAATCTGATGCCCATTCTCAAGTTCTACTGAAAACATAGCGTTTGGAAGCTTCTCAAGTACCTTTCCTTCTACTTCAATAACATCTGCTTTTGACATTTCATTACTCCTTGGGTCTTAGACCTGTGTATATACTTATAACTCTTTTGATCCAGAGATCCTTAAAATCATTTTCCTTTTCAGAGACTTCTGCCACTTCAGCCGGTATATGCTTTATCAGCTGAACATGCTTTAATTTTTTTCTCTTTGGAGAGGCGACCGTTTTATTTTTTCCATTAGCCAAGAATACGCAGTCGCCTTCTTCTCTGATCACTACATATACTTCAGTCTTATCGTGACCTGCTATGGACTTTGCCATCGTAAATGTCATGATCACTCTCCAAGGATCTTTACCACTTCCGCAAACACTTCATCGAGCTGCTTTGTGCCATCCACTGAATGGAGGATACCTGTCTTCTTATAGAAGTCAATAAGCGGCTGTGTCTGCTCATGATATACGGTAAGTCTCTTCTGTACCGTTTCAGGCTTATCATCATCGCGGGTTGTAAGCTTTCCGCCGCAGTGATCGCAGATACCTTCAACCTTTGGAGGAGCACTTACTATATGATAAGTAGCTCCGCAGTTTACACAGGCACGGCGTCCGCTCATTCTCTTTACGATTGATTCATCCGGCACTTCAATGTCAATGGCATAATCCATTTTTTCATTGTCTTTTGCTAGTGCCTTCTCAAGTGCCTCAGCCTGTGGGATTGTTCTTGGGAAACCATCGAGTACAAATCCTTTTGCACAGTCATCCTGATGAATCCTGTCAACTACAAGGTCGCAGGTAAGCTCATCCGGGACAAGTGCTCCCTTATCCATGTACTCCTTTGCCTTTTTTCCAAGCTCAGTACCATTCTTGATGTTGGCTCTGAAGATGTCTCCCGTACTGATATGCGGGATGCCATACTTATCAGCAATCTTAATCGCCTGGGTTCCTTTTCCTGCGCCCGGTGCGCCAAGCATGATTATTTTCATTATAAGCCCTCCGTTTTCTAATGAAGTCTTACACTGTCATTAGTTTTTAAAAAAGTTGAAAGTCCATAGTCCCTATTATGAACTTTGAACTTCCAACTAAAATACCAAATCAGTCTGTCAGGAATCCCTTGTAATTTCTTACCATCATCTGACCTTCGATCTGCTTTACTGTCTCAACTACAACTCCGACGATAATGATGATTGATGTACCACCAAATGATACGTTGGCACCTGTAAGACCATTGAGCATGATAGGAAGGATACTTACTATTGTAAGTCCTACTGCACCGATAAAGATGATTGAGTTAAGAACCTTTGTGAGATAATCACTGGTTGGCTTTCCTGGTCTGATTCCCGGTACGAAACCGCCGCTCTTCTTCATGTTGTCAGCGATCTCAAGTGGGTTGAATGTGATTGAGGTATAGAAATATGCAAATGCAATAAGCAGAAGCACATAAACTATAGCTCCGATAGAATAAAGCCAGTTGCTTGGTGTAAACCAGTGGCTCTCTGAAAGCATATTCAGGATAGTATATCCTACTCCCTTACCGTTTGATTTGCCGGCAAGTGCTGCGATTATAACCGGTGTCTGCATCAGTGACTGTGCAAAAATGACCGGGATAACGCCGCCGGTGTTAACCTTCAGAGGGATATATGTGCTGTTGGCTGCTGAGTATGAAGCTCTGCCAACTCCCTGAAGCTTTCTGGAATACTGAACCGGAATTCGTCTCTCTGCACACTGCAGGATAACTACAAGTACAACGATTCCTACTATAATCGCAACGATGATAGCTCCATAAAGGATACCTCTTGCAATCGTCTGTCCCTTGATGAACTGATTGTAAAGAGTTGTAACATCCTGCGGAAGTCTCGATACGATATTTATTACAAGAACGATAGAAATACCATTTCCTACACCGTTCTTTGTGATTCGCTCACCGATCCACATAAGAGCTGTGGCACCAGCAGTAAGAACTGCTACCATCATCAGCACATATGGGAAATTGAAGTGACTTAAATAGCCGCTGCGGCCGAAGCCTATAGCCATTGCAAGGGCTTCAATTACAGAAAGTAAAATAGTCACATAACGAGTGAGACGGTTTAATTTCTTTCGTCCTTCCTCTCCATCACGCTGCATCTCCTCGAGCTTAGGGAACGAAATAGTAAGCAGCTGAATAATGATCGAAGAAGTGATATACGGTGTGATACTTAAAGCAAATACTGACATCTGCTCGAAGGAACCACCTGTAAGTGCGTTGAAGAAGTTAAGAGAATCACCTGTATTTCCAAACAACTTCTGGAATACGTCTGGATCAACTCCCGGTAATGGGAGCTGAGATCCTATACGTACTACTATAAGCATAAGGAAAGTGAAAAACAGTCTTTGTCTGATCTCTTTTACCTTGAACGCATCGCGGACTGTCCGAAACATCAGATCACCTCTGCTTTTCCACCTAAGGCTTCGATTTTCTCCTTAGCGCTCTTTGAGTATGCGTTAACCTTAACATTAAGCTTCTTTGTAAGCTCGCCGTTTCCAAGGATCTTAACACCGTCTGCTGCCTTCTTGATAACTCCATTCTCTAAAAGAGTATCAACTGTTACATCAGAACCATCCTCAAATCTCTCAAGTGCTGAAAGATTGATAGCTACGATTTCCTTTGTATTGATATTTTTGAATCCGCGCTTTGGAAGACGACGGAAAAGAGGCATCTGACCACCTTCGAATCCGAGTCTTACTCCGCCACCAGAACGTGCCTTCTGACCCTTCTGGCCTTTACCTGCGGTTTTTCCGTTTCCTGAACCGTGACCGCGTCCTCTTCTGAAGTTATTACTCTGCTTTGAACCATCGGCCGGCTTTAAGCTGGATAAATCCATTCCTGGCACCTCCTATCAGATTTCTTCTACTTTTACTAAATGAGCAACCTTACGAACAGCGCCAAGTGTTGCAGCGTTGTTTGGAAGCTCTCTTGACTGGCCAGGCTTATGAAGGCCTAATGCCTCAACGATCCTCTTGTTCTTTGGAACTGCACCGATCGTGGACTTTACCAGTGTTACCTTTATCTTATCTGCCATGTTATCCTCCTTATGCCAGTACTTCCTCTACGGACTTACCGCGGAGCTTTGCTACTTCTTCAGGGGACTTAAGTCTGCTTAATGCATCGATAGTAGCGAGTACTACGTTCTGCTTGTTTGAAGATCCAAGAGACTTTGTACGGATATTCTGAATACCTGCGAGCTCGCAGACACTACGTGCCGGACCTCCGGCGATGATACCAGTACCTTCTGGAGCCTTCTTTAAAAGAACGGATGCACCAGTGTGCTTTCCTAAGATATCATGTGAAATACTGTGATTCTCATCAAGTGCTACTGATACCATAGCCTTTACAGCTGCCTCACGGCCCTTCCTGATTGCATCAGGAATCTCTGCTGCTTTGCCAAGTCCAGCGCCAACGTGGCCGGCCTTATCGCCAACTACTACAAGTGCTGTAAAGCGCATGTTCTTACCACCCTTTACAACCTTGGTGACACGCTTGATGGAGACTACGTTATCTTCGTATTCGTCCTGACGGGCGTCTCTGTTATCACGTCTCATCTATAGCTTCCTCCTTAAAAATCCAGTCCTGCTTCTCTTGCTGCTTCAGCGAGAGCTGCTACTTTTCCGGCGTAAATATATCCGCCTCTGTCAAAAACTACGGTCTTGATGCCAGCGTCTGTAGCCTTCTTTGCGATAACGCTTCCGAGCTTCTTAGCTGCTTCTGTATCATTTGTCTTCTCAAGACCATCGCTTACTTCCTTATCAAGGGTGGAAGCTGATACTAAAGTCTTGCCGACTTCATCATTTATGATCTGAACATACATGTGATTGTTACTTCTGAACACACACATACGCGGTCTCTCTGCAGTACCGGAAAGAGTGTGGCGAAGTCTTCTGTGCTTTGTCTCACGGACAAGTGCTCTTGATTTCTTTGCTATCATAGCTTTACTCCTTTACTTATTTCTTACCGGTCTTTCCTACCTTACGGCGGATAACCTCATCAGCATACTTGATACCCTTGCCCTTATATGGCTCAGGTCTCTTCTTATCTCTGATCTCGGCTGCGTACTGACCTACTTTTTCTTTATCTATACCCTTTACGGTAATGTTATTTCCATCGAGAACTGACTCAAGTCCATCTGGATCTGTCATCTCTACTGGGTGAGAGAAGCCAAGGTGAAGTGTAAGGACCTTACCCTTCTTTTCTGCACGGTAACCTACACCGTTGATCTCAAGCTTCTTCTCGAAGCCATCTGTAACTCCGATTACCATGTTCTGGATAAGACTTCTCGTAAGTCCGTGAAGGGACTTCATCTTCTTTAAATCATTAGGTCTTGAAACGATAACTTCGGACCCCTCTACCTTGATATCCATCTCCTGTGGAAGAGTCTTCTCAATTGTACCCTTAGGACCTTTTACCGTCACATGATTATTTTCTGCAACATTGACCGTTACTCCGGCTGGTATTGCGATTGGCATTCTTCCAATTCGTGACATGCCCGTACCTCCTGTTTTATATTAGGGATTAGGGATTGGAGAATAGGGGTTAGGGGATTTATCAGCTATTCCCTAAATCCTATGTCCTAAATCCTATATCCTAGATTTACCATACAAAAGCTAATACTTCTCCGCCGACCTGCTCCTTACGAGCCTGCTTGTCGGTGATGATACCCTTATTTGTTGAAAGAATAGCTATTCCAAGTCCGCCAAGTACGTGAGGGATGTCCTCTTTACCTGCATAGATACGAAGACCTGGCTTTGAGATTCTTCTGATGCCAGAGATGATACGATCCTTCTTAGCTCCAGTGTACTTCATAGTAACATGGATATTCTGGAATGAACCATCATCTACAAGCTCATACTTCTCGATGTATCCCTCGTCTACAAGGATGTCTGCGATAGCGATCTTCATCTTTGATGCTGGGATATCTACTGTATCGTGCTTCGCAGTGTTCGCATTACGGATTCTTGTAAGCATATCTGCGATAGGATCAGTCATTGTCATGATTTATTTCCTCCATTATAAAATCTGTTTCACAAACGGCTTACCATGATGCCTTGCGGACACCAGGGATTTCTCCCTTATAAGCAAGCTCACGGAAGCAGACTCTGCAGATGCCGTACTTACGAAGTACTGAGTGCGGACGGCCGCAGATCTTGCAGCGTGTATATGCTCTTGTAGAGTATTTAGGCTTGCGCTGCTGTTTTACTTTCATTGATGTCTTTGCCATAATAGTCTCCTTATCACTTAGCGAATGGCATTCCGAAAAGGCGGAGAAGCTCTCTTGCTTCCTCATCTGTCTTTGCGGTTGTAACAAAAATGACGTCCATTCCTCTTACTTTGTCAACCTTATCATACTCGATCTCAGGGAAGATGATCTGCTCCTTGATACCAAGTGCATAATTTCCTCTGCCATCGAATGAGTCAGGATTTACACCATGGAAATCTCTTACTCGTGGAAGTGCAAGGTTTACAAGTCTGTCAAGGAAATCATACATCTTCTCACCACGAAGTGTGGTCTTGCATCCGATTCCCATACCTTCACGGATCTTGAAGTTTGCGACAGAATTTCTTGCTCTGGTGATGACTGCGTGCTGACCTGTGATAGCTTCCATATCAGCAACTGCAGAATCGAGAAGCTTCTGATTCTCTTTTGCTTCGCCGACACCCATGTTTACGACAATCTTTACAAGCTTTGGAACTTCCATAGGATTCTTGTAGCCGAACTTGTCAGTCATGGCTTTAGCGATTTCATTATTATACTGTTCTTTTAATCTGCTCACGAAACTAACCTCCGGTTTTAGTCTATTGTCTCACCGGTGGCCTTAGCGTAACGGACTTTCTTATCTCCATCCATCTTAAAGCCAACACGGGTTGCTTTACCATTTACTAAAAGCATTACCTTTGAGATATCGATAGGAGCTTCTTCCTCTACGATGCCGCCTGCCTGGTTTGTCATGTTTGGCTTCACATGCTTTTTAACCATGTGAACACCCTCAACGGTGACCTTGTTATTCTTAGGATCAACAGCGATTACTTTTCCCTCAGCGTCTTTATCAGCGCCGGAAATAACACGAACTGTGTCACCCTTCTTTATCTTTAAACTTGCCATCGGTTTCCTCCTTAAAGTGTCTCAGGAGCAAGTGAAACGATCTTCATGAACTGCTTATCACGGAGCTCTCTTGCTACTGGTCCAAAGATACGGGTTCCTCTCGGAGTCTTGTCGTCCTTGATGATGACTGCTGCGTTCTCATCGAACTTGATGTAGCTGCCGTCCTTACGATGTACGCCCTTAACAGTACGTACGATAACAGCCTTAACTACATCACCTTTCTTTACAACGCCGCCGGGTGTTGCATCTTTGACTGAAGCAACAACTATATCTCCGATGTCGGCATATCTCCTGGTCGATCCGCCCATGACACGGATGGTGAGGAGCTCTTTGGCACCGGTGTTATCGGCAACCTTAAGTCTGGTTTCCTGCTGTACCATAATTTTCCTCGCTTTCTTTACTTAGCACGCTCAACGATCTCTAAGAGTCTCCATCTCTTGTCCTTAGACAGAGGTCTTGTCTCCATAACGCGGACTGTATCGCCCTCATGAGCGTCGTTGTTCTCATCATGAGCCTTGAGTTTATATGTTCTCTTTACGATTTTTCCATAAAGAGGATGTCTTACGTTATCTCTTACCGCAACGGTGATGGTCTTGTCCATCTTATCGGATACCACGATTCCGGTACGGGTCTTTCTAAGATTTCTCTCTTCCATTATTTAAGCCTTTCTCTATACACCGTTACTGGTTACTAATCTGTGTAAGAACAGTCTGAATGCGGGCGATGTTATGACGAACCTCTTTGATACGAGCTGTGTTGTCAAGCTGATTCGTAGCATTCTGGAATCTTAAGTTAAAGAGTTCTTTCTTTGCGTCAACAAGCTTAGCTGAAAGCTCATCGGTTGACTGATTCTTTAAATCCTCGATATAATCCTTAGTTTTCATTAGCTTCACCGCCTTCTAAACCTTCACGTGCGACGATCTTGCACCTGCATGGAAGCTTATGTCCGGCAAGTCGCAGTGCTTCTTTAGCTACATCTTCAGGAACACCTGTAATCTCAAAAAGTACACGGCCAGGTTTTACTACTGCTACCCAGTAATCAAGGGCGCCTTTTCCTGAACCCATTCGTGTTTCAGCTGGCTTTGCTGTAACAGGATGATCTGGGAAAACCTTTATGAAAACTTTTCCGCCACGTTTTACGTAACGAGTCATAGCAACACGGGCTGCCTCAAGCTGGTTTGATTTGATCCAGCATGGATCAAGGCTTACAAGTCCGTAATCACCCTGAGTGACTTTATTACCACGTAATGCCTTTCCTGCGAGTGATCCGCGGAACTGCTTACGATGCTTAACTCTCTTAGGCATTAACATATCAGTTTCTACCTCCTTTATGCCTGGGCTGCTTTCTTCTTAGGAAGAACTTCGCCCTTATAGATCCATACCTTTACACCAACTTTACCATAGGTAGTATCTGCCTCTGCAAAACCATAGTCGATATCAGCACGGATTGTCTGAAGTGGAATAGTTCCTTCGTTATAGCTCTCTGCTCTAGCGATATCAGCACCGCCAAGACGTCCTGAGCAGGTAGTCTTGATACCCTGAATACCTGTCTTCATAGAACGGCTGATGCAGCTCTTCATAGCACGACGGAATGAAACACGGTTCTCAAGCTGTGAAGCGATGTTCTCAGCTACGAGCTGTGCGTCACGATCCGGGCGCTTAACTTCCTTAACGTCTACAACAAGCTTCTTGTTTGTAAGCTTCTGAAGCTCTGACTTAACCTTCTCTATCTCAGCTCCGCCTTTTCCGATTACTACACCAGGCTTAGCTGTGTAAACGACAGCCTTAACGCGGTCGCTTGCTCTCTCGATCTCGATCTTTGAAACTCCTGCTGAATAAAGCTTCTTCTTAAGGAATTCACGGATCTTATGATCTTCAACGAGATAATCTGCAAATTCTTTGTCTGCGTACCACTTGGAATCCCAGTCATCGATAACGCCGACTCTTAAGCCATGCGGATTAACTTTCTGTCCCATTGTGTTCCTCCTTATTTCTCATCCAGTACAACAGTGATGTGACTCATTCTCTTCTCAATTCTGTAAGCGCGGCCCTGAGCTCTCGGCTGGATACGCTTCATGATAGGTCCCTGATTTGCATAGCACTCAGCTACGTAAAGGTTCTCTCTTCTGAGTCCGTTGTTGTTCTCTGCGTTTGCTACTGCTGAAAGCAGAAGTTTCTCAATAACACTGGATGCATATCTCGGATTATACTGGACAATAGCAAGTGCTGTATTTACGTCCTTTCCGCGGATGGCATCTAATACGAAGCAGGCCTTCTGTACCGACATTCTTGCAAAAGAAAGCTTTGCAGATGGTCTTGTATCTTTCTGTTCGTTTCTCTCACGCTTGATTTGGGTTCTATGTCCCTTAGCCATGATAGAAATCCTCCTTTCTTATGCTTACAAATTACTTAACGCCGGTCTTCTTCTCGTCCTTGCCGTGGCCCCTGTATGTACGGGTGGCTACGAACTCGCCGAGCTTATGACCTACCATGTCTTCAGTTACATATACCGGGACATGCTTTCTGCCGTCATGAACAGCGATTGTATGTCCAACGAATGATGGGAAAATCGTTGAACGGCGGGACCAGGTCTTTATGACTGACTTATCTCCGCTTGCGTTCATAGCATCGATCTTCTTTAATAAACTCTGATCGGCAAATGGTCCTTTTTTAAGTGAACGTGCCATAAAATCCTCCTTACTTCAATCCCTTACCGTTTCTTCTTCTGATGATCAGCTTGTTTGAAGCCTTATGCTTATTTCTGGTCTTAAGACCAAGAGCAGGCTTACCCCAAGGAGTAGACGGACCAGGACGTCCAACTGGAGCCTTACCTTCACCACCACCATGTGGATGGTCGTTAGGGTTCATGACTGAACCACGGACTGTAGGACGGATTCCCATATGTCTCTTTCTTCCAGCCTTACCGATTTTTACAAGTGAGTGATCACCGTTTCCGATGATACCGATTGTAGCACGGCAGTTGAGAAGAACAAGTCTCATCTCGCCTGAAGGAAGACGAAGTGTTGCGTACTTTCCTTCCTTAGCCATAAGCTGAGCTGCATTACCTGCGGCACGAACCATCTGTCCGCCCTTTCCAGGATAAAGCTCAATATTATGAACCATAGTACCGATAGGGATGTTTGCTAAAGGAAGTGTATTACCAACACGAACCTCTGCATTCTCTCCGCTCATAACGGTCATACCGTCTGTGAGTCCCTCTGGAGCAAGGATATATGACTTAGTTCCGTCAGCATAGCTTAAAAGAGCAATGTTTGCTGTACGGTTCGGATCATACTCGATTCCGATAACCTTTGCAGGAATGTCATCCTTATTTCTCTTGAAATCGATGACTCTGTATTTCTGACGATTGCCGCCGCCCTGGTGACGAACTGTAATCTTACCCTGGTTGTTACGGCCGGCGTTCTTTCTCTTTACATCCAGTAATGACTTCTCAGGTGTCTTCTTTGTGATCTCATTGAAGTCTGAGCCTGTCATGTTTCTTCTGGAAGGTGTATATGGGTTGTAAGACTTGATGCCCATTTTATCTCCTTTCGAATGTTTTGTTATCACTCTTTACTGAGTATATTACAGGGGTTAGGGGTTAGGGGCTAGGGGTTAGGGTATTCCCTATATCCTATATCCTATACCCTATCCCCTTTTTATAGGCCTGAGAATAACTCGATATCCTTCGAATCCTCAGTCAGCTTTACGATAGCCTTCTTTGTAGCGGCTGTCTTTCCTATTGCTGCTCCACGGCGCTTGTTCTTACCCTGGCAGTTGATTGTGTGAACACTCTCAACCTTAGCGCCCTCGAACATCTTCTCAACAGCGTCCTTTATCTGGAACTTATTTGCTTCCGGGTGAACTAAGAAGGTGTACTTTTTATCTGTCATTCCTGACATAGACTTCTCAGTAACGACCGGCTTAATGATAACGTCGTAGTAATTTACTGTAGCCATTATGCGTAAACCTCCTCGATCTTCTTAACAGCATCCTGAGTAAGAATAACTGTACCGTACTTAAGAGCGTCATATACGCTGATTGAACCGGTCTGAGTTGTCTTAACTGCTGGGATGTTCTTTGCAGATGCAGATACGACATCGTCCTTGTCTGCAAGGATTACATATGCCTTATCAACATTGAGATTCTTCATAATCTCTGCAAATCTCTTTGTCTTAATCTCGTCAAGCTTAAGCTCGTCGAGAACGATGAGCTTATTCTCATTAACCTTGTCAGTAAGAACTGACTTAAGAGCTCCAGCCTTCTCTTTTCTATTCATCTTAAATGAATAATCTCTTGGAACTGGTGCGAATACCATTCCGCCGCCTGTCCACTGTGGTGCTCTTGTTGAACCCTGTCTGGCATGACCTGTGCCCTTCTGTCTCCAAGGCTTTCTTCCGCCTCCGGAAACCTCTGAGCGTGTCTTGGCCTTCTGAGTCCCCTGACGCTTGTTTGCGAGCTGGCTTAAAACTGCCATGTGAACTAAATGCTCGTTTACTTCTACTCCGAATACGGCATCTGAAAGCTCAGCTGTTCCGACTTCTTTGCCGTCCATATTATAAACGGATACCTTAGCCATCCTGATTTACTCCTTTCCGCTGCCTTATCGCTTTGTTGTCTCTTTGATCGTAACAAGTGACTTCTTAGGTCCCGGAACTGCTCCCTTTACAAGGATCAGGTTCTGGTCAGCGTCAACGCGTACGACTTCAAGGTTCTGTGTTGTAACCTTTACTGAACCCATATGTCCAGGCATTCCCTTGCCCTTGAATACTCGTGAAGGAGTAGAGCAGGAACCGTTTGAACCCTGATGACGATGGAACTTTGAACCATGAGCCATAGGTCCTCTGTGCTGTCCTAATCTCTTGACTGCACCCTGGAATCCTTTACCTTTTGATGTAGCTGTTACATCAACCTTATCTCCTGCTGCGAAGATATCAGCCTTAATCTCCTGTGCAAGGCTGTAGTCGCCGCAGTTCTCAAATCTGAACTCCTTGACATAGCGTTTTGCTGAAACACCAGCCTTATCGAAGTGTCCCTTCTCTGGCTTGTTTACGCCATGACGGTGTGCTACAGACTTCTTTCCGTTTGCGTCCTTTGCAACTGTCTTCTCTGCCTTGTCTGTGAATGCTACCTGGACTGCATCGTAACCGTCGTTCTCAACGGTCTTAATCTGGGTAACTGCACATGGACCTGCGAGTAATACGGTAACCGGGATAAGATCGCCGCTCTCGTCAAAGACCTGGGTCATACCGACCTTTGTAGCTAAAATAGCTTTCTTCATAAAAAATCCTTTCTACAGCGGAACATCTGAAGCCTTGTCTCCAAATGTTCATTCTAGATTATTGGTTGCTATCAAAATGAAAAACAGCTGATCTTTACTTGTTCTTCATTTTGATATCGATATATACACCTGCTGGCATCTCAAGACGTGATAATGAATCAACGATCTTCTGTGTCGGTGTCAGGATATCGATCAGTCTCTTGTGTGTTCTCTGCTCGAACTGCTCTCTGGAGTCCTTGTACTTGTGGACTGCACGAAGAATTGTAACTACTTCCTTCTTAGTAGGAAGTGGAACCGGTCCTGAAACCTGTGCTCCGTTCTTCTTTACAGTGTCGATGATCTTTCTGGCTGACTGATCCACGAGCTCGTGGTCATAAGCCTTCAGAGTGATACGCATAACCTGTGTTGCCATAAAAAAAGCCGCCTCCTATATCGGACTAATTCAGTTCGACAAGTGGTGACTGTACACATAACCGGGTGTGTCCTATCTTCGAACATCACCCTCTGTTCCCTAAGAACAGATTCTTTAACTGTACAGTGACTTGTCGCCAGTTTCCTAACTTGACATTCGCTCCACGGAAAACCTGCCATACACTGCTTACGTCAGCTTCGGCAGCAACCTCACGCTTCATAGCTATCATGTCACAGCAAATGACATTTTACACGGTTCAGATGGGGATTGCAATGCTTTTATTGTTCTTTATCGAGTGCAATGCAAATTTCTTTTAAAAGCTACCTTCTCTCCCAGCGTCCGCTTGCACCGCATGGGAGGACTAAGCCGGTTTTTGTGACCGGGAGGCCGACTTCATCTGCTTCGACCGTACCCGGCAGATCCTTTAACACTGTGCCCAGCATATAATGCAGGACTGCTGGCTGGAGACCTGTCGTATAAGAATTTACCAGGAAAAACAGTGGTTTATCCGAAAGTATCCTGCGGCAGTCCTGGATCAGCGGGAATATTTTTTCTTCGATTTTCCAGATTTCGCCCTTCGGACCGCGGCCATATGACGGCGGATCCATTATGATGCCATCGTAATGATTTCCGCGGCGGATTTCTCTATCAACGAATTTCATGCAGTCGTCTACAAGCCAGCGGATATGCGCATTTTCAAGGCCAGATGAGTTGGCATTTTCATGTGCCCAGGTCACCATACCCTTTGATGCGTCGACATGCGTCACCTCTGCGCCGGCCATTGCTGCCGCTACTGTCGCACCGCCTGTGTAGGCAAAGAGATTCAGTATTTTTACAGGACGGTCAGGATGTTCTGATTTTGCCTTACTTATTATAGAAGAAAACCATTCCCAGTTAGCTGCCTGCTCTGGGAAAAGGCCTGTGTGCTTGAATGAAAAAGGCTTCAAATGAAATGTAAGCCTGCCAGCCGGGAGAGGATAGTGGATTGTCCACTCCTTTGGCAGGTCGAAAAATTCCCACTCACCGCCGCCCTTGTGGCTCCTGTGGTAATGCGCGTTGATGTGCTCCCACTCAGGTCCCTTCGGTGTGTTCCAGATAACCTGTGGATCAGGTCTCTGCAGAATATACTTACCCCAGCGTTCAAGCTTGTCACCGTCTGAGGTATCAATCACTTCATAGTCAGTCCATTTATCTGCTAAATACATAATAATTCCTTTCACTTCAGAGAATTATGTATTCTTTCTGATGAAATGTCAAGTCTGCACTCACTGTCACCTGAAAAGAACAGTGTTTCTGTTCTGTGCAGCCGCGTTAGCACTCTTCTGCATAAAAATCTTATAGGTATTAAGCAGATTCTGCTTCGTCAGATCAGTAAGTGCTTTAGGGATATCTAAATCCTCTATTCTGCTGTTTGAAGCTGCAGTATTCTGTGCCGCATAATTATTGTAGCTGATAGTAGAGGACAGGGCATTGTACTGGGCACCGCCCTTTGCCCTGGCTGTCGTAACTTTATCAAGGGCTTTATCGATGGAATCAATCGAAAAATCACCGGTCACATCGAAGTCCTCTATACCGAGTGCAGACAGAGTAGCATTCGTTGTATTAACGCTGACACTGTTTCCGTTACTGTCTGTTGCCATGGACAGACTGCTGTCACCGTTAAGTATCGGCTTAGTGTTAAAAGTGGTCTGGTCGGCGATATCGCCAATGCCCTGCTTTAACTGATCGACCTCAGCCTGAATATCCTTTTTATCGCTGTCTGTTAAGAGCCCACTGGAAGCCTGAACTGCCAGTTCTCTGATTCTCTGGAGGTTATCAGTTATAGAACCGAGTGCTCCATCTGAAACATTCAGCAGGTCCTGACCTGACTGTGCATTCTGAGTTCCCTTATTCAGACCATTCTCCTGAGAAGTAAGCTTCTCTGAAATAGCCAGTCCCGCAGCATCATCTGCCGCACTCCGGATTCTTGATCCGCTGGCGATTTTGCCATACATCGAATAGCTGCTGTAAGAATTACTGACTCCTGAAATACCGCTCATAGCCATACCTCCTTTCGTTTACTTAATGTCATTATATCATGTCATTTTAGAAAATACTATTAAATTTGTATGGATTCATCAAAAATTAAAGTGAATAATCTTCACTATTAAATCAAAAGGGACATAGGAGGCAAGCACCCATTTCAGAATTTTGACGCTTAAAATTCTGCAAACGCCTTGCCGGGCTTATTTTTTTACAAATTTTAATTTTACGTATTGCGTGTATATGTAGCAACTGTAGATTTCCGTACTCAAACACGGGAATTAGCTGATGTTACGTAAAACAAGCCAAAGCGGAAAATCCGGAAATCACACGTAACAGAATAGTCGAGCACAGCTTTGAATTGATAATGCTGCCTGGTCTTAATTGAGGACCGGATGGGCGAATCGAGTAGGAGGGAGTGATTAGCTCCCGTCCTCTCACACCACCGTGCGTACCG
>SAMEA3663052__coassemble_486_pt1 | contig 26928 bp, 18 predicted proteins | sample SAMEA3663052__metabat2_low_PE_012 | metagenome-assembled genome bin SAMEA3663052 (sample SAMEA3663052) | pig gut metagenome | biome: pig gut; feature: pig-associated habitat; material: faeces | place: France | collected 2012 | reverse complement strand
CCGAACGGCACGTACGGTGGTGTGAGAGGGCGGTTAATTCCGCCCTACTCGATTTAAAAAATAAATTAGCACTCACCTATTGACAGTGCTAACAAATCGTGATATAACATAATTGTTTCTACGGAGAGAGTTTTGAAAGGAGGTCTACCGTGAATATTCAGAAGTTTACACAGAAAAGCATGGAAGCTATCGAAGACGCGCAGAAGCTTGCTGTCGACTATGGCAACCAGGAAATCACGCAGGAACATCTTCTCCTGGCGCTGATGCAGCAGGACGGCGGTCTGATCCCTATGCTTTTCCAGAAAATGGAAATAGATGTCAACTATTTTACAAATGACGCGACGATGATGGTCCAGAACCTGCCAAAGGTATCAGGCAACGGCCAGAATTATGTCGGCAAGGGCCTTAACGACGTGCTGATCCACGCTGAGGATGAGGCGAAGAAGATGGGCGACGACTACGTGTCGGTCGAGCATATTTTTTTGTCGATGATCAGGTACCCGGACCGCACGATCGAGGCGAAGTTCAAGGAGTTCGGCATTACCCGCGACAGATTCCTGCAGGCGCTTTCGACTGTAAGAGGAAACCAGAAAGTAACGACTGATAACCCTGAGGATACCTACGATTCACTCGAGAAGTACGGCGAGGACCTCGTAAAGAAGGCCCGTGACCAGAAGCTAGATCCGATCATCGGACGTGATGATGAGATCAGAAATGTTATACGAATCCTGAGCCGTAAGACAAAGAACAACCCTGTTCTTATCGGTCAGCCTGGTGTCGGAAAAACCGCAGTTGTTGAGGGGCTTGCCCAGCGTATTGTAAAGGGCGATGTGCCAGATAATCTGAAGGATAAGACTATTTTTTCACTGGATATGGGAGCCCTGATTGCCGGCGCGAAGTACCGTGGCGAGTTTGAGGAAAGACTCAAGGCCGTGCTCAATGAAGTGAAGAAGTCTGAAGGAAAGATCATACTTTTCATAGATGAGCTGCACCTGATCGTAGGCGCCGGAAAGACCGAGGGCTCGATGGATGCCGGAAACCTCTTGAAGCCTATGCTTGCAAGAGGTGAGCTGCACTGCATCGGTGCCACGACCTTAAATGAGTACCGTGAGTACATCGAAAAGGATGCGGCTCTCGAGCGTCGTTTCCAGAGGGTTCTCGTGGACGAGCCTACTGTGGATGAGACCATCACTATCCTTCGTGGTCTGCGTGAGAATTACCAGACTTACCACGGCGTACGCATCACTGATAACGCGTTGATTGCTGCTGCCGAGCTTTCGAACCGCTACATCACCGACAGGTTCCTTCCGGACAAGGCCATTGACCTCATCGATGAGGCCTGCGCCCAGATCAAGACCGAGAAGAATTCAAAGCCTGAGGAGATCGATGAACTCGAGCACAGAAATATTCAGCTGAAGCTTGACGAGATGTCTCTTGAAAAAGAGACCGACGACATGTCGAAGCAGCGTCTCGACGATGTCAGAAAAGAGCTCGCTGAAAATAACGATAAGCTCACTGCTTTAAACGCTGAATGGGAAAATGAGAAAAATGCTGTCGACCGCCCGGCTAAGCTTCGTGAGCAGATCGCCGACCTGCACAAGCAGATGGAACTTGCTGAGCGCGAGGGCGATTACACAAAGATGGCTGAAATTCAGAATGGCCAGCTGCCAGCTCTTACCAAGGAGCTGAACACTGAGGAGGCTCAGGTCAAGGCTGACAGCCTGAAGCTGGTTCACGAGGCTGTGGATGAGGATGAGATTGCCGAGGTCGTAAGCCGCTGGACCGGAATTCCTGTGACGAAGCTGAATGAGTCGCAGCGCTCGAAGATCCTGCACTTAGGCGACGTCCTTCATAAGAGAGTCGTTGGTCAGGACGACGCAGTTGAAAAAGTAACCGACGCCATCCTTAGAAGCCGCGCCGGTATTAAGGATCCTAACAGACCTATCGGTTCGTTCCTCTTCCTTGGACCTACTGGTGTCGGTAAGACAGAGCTCGCAAAGACTCTGGCTGAGGCACTTTTTGATAATGAGAATAATATCGTCCGTATCGATATGACTGAGTACATGGAGAAATATTCAGTCTCTCGTCTTATCGGTGCGCCTCCAGGATATGTGGGCTACGATGAAGGTGGCCAGCTGACTGAGGCTGTAAGGAGAAAGCCTTATTCTGTCGTACTTTTCGATGAAGTAGAGAAGGCCCATCCTGATGTGTTCAACATCCTGCTTCAGGTTCTTGACGATGGCCGTATCACTGATTCACAGGGCAGAACCGTTGATTTCAAGAATACAATCATCATCATGACTTCAAACCTTGGTTCTGAGGAGCTTCTGAACGGCATTAATTCTGATGGTACGATTTCTGACAGCGCGAGAGCTGCCGTTGAGGCTGACCTGAAGAAGGCCTTTAGGCCTGAGTTCCTGAACAGGCTTGATGAGATCATCATGTTCCATCCGCTTACAAAGGATAATATCGGTCACATCGTTGGTCTCCTCATGAGAAGACTGAACAAGCGTCTTGCTGACAGAGAGCTCAAGGTAGAGCTGACTCCTGAGGCAAAGAGCTACATCATCGACCACGGTTTTGATCCGGTCTATGGTGCCCGTCCGCTGAGACGTTATCTGCAGAAGAATGTGGAAACTCTTGCAGCCCGCATTATCCTTGAAGGAAAGGCCAATGCCGGCGATACGATAGTAATCGACAAGAAGGCCCCTACAAAGCCGGCCGAGCCAAAGACCGCAAATGGCGACGACCTCTTTACCGAGGATGGTCACGTCGAGAACAACCTCGACTCGCTGACTGGCGGAGCTGCCACAAAAGAACTCTACGCTTATGTGAAGAGATAAGATTTAGAACGGAGAAGCGGAAAACGTCCGCATGACAGTGCCAGGAGAATGTCTCCTGGCACTTTTTTTCATGAATTGTTTATTTTTCCATGAATTCAAGTTATAATAAGAGGCGGAAACTGAGATAATCTATCAGATGTATTTGCGAAATGAAGAAAAGGATTTTTTGCGCCGCAATTGCTGTGGTGCTTCTGCTCGCGGCGTTTCCGGTCCAGGCGCAGGCGGCGCTTAAGGACAAGCGGATCAAGCTGCGGAGCCCGTACACAAACTGCATGAACAGGAGCTCGTCAGATAGCTACAATTATGACAAAGACAGCTATGATTACGCGACTCCATACGACTGCGACACCGACAAAATCACCAAAAAGACCGGCACATCTCTGACGATTCACTGGTACCCGATTTACGGTGCGAGTGGCTACGAGGTGCTGAATGCGAAGGGCAAGGTCGTAAAGCGGATTGCCGGCATGGACGTAAACCAGGTCACAGTGACCGGTCTTAAGGAGAACACGAGGTACACCTTCAGGGTGCGCGCCTATAAGAAAAAGGGCAAGAAGTACACCTATTCCAAGAAGAGCATAAAGGCTGTTGGCAGGACAGGCTACTCGATTATCGGAAAGTCGACGGTAAGCGCCGCGAAGATGGCGAAATACTACAGGTCCAAAAGGTCGACCTATCCGTCAGCGTATAAGAATCTGGGCGCCGCGACTATTGATGATTTTACAAGGATTGTCTACAGGGAGGCGGCCAGGTATAATATCCGCGCGGAGGTGCTTTTTGCGCAGATGATGAATGAGACCGGGTTCCTGCGGTTCGGCGGTGATGTAAGCATTTACCAGTGTAACTTCGGTGGCGTTGGAGCCACAGGAAACGGCGCCTCGGGAATCGACTTCAGGTCGTATGCGAGGGAGCACTACAAGTCGTTCGGCTACAAGTCGGCGGCTTCGGCTGAGAAGCACGCTGTCGCTGTCGGCATCCGCTCGCAGGCGCTTCACCTCGCGCTCTACGCCGGCGCTGTCAAAAATGTGGACAACACGATCGATCCGCGTGGCAGATATGTCCGTGTCGGCAACGCGCCTTACGTCCAGTGGCTTGGGATAAAGGACAATCCGTATACCACAGGTGAGAAGCACTCGCCGAGCTACCGCGCGCAGACCCGTGGCTGGGCCGCCGCGAACGATTACGGCTACATCCTTGCCGAAAAATTCATCATACCGATGATGAATGCGTGATTATTTTTTTCTTGGAAAAATAAAACGCGCCTTAATGGAGACTTAAATGGGATTCTTTCATAAAAAATCAGAGCACAAATCCTTTGACCCTGCGAAGCAGAAACCGATTCTTCACTGCAGCATCTGCAATGGCGAGCAGGTAGCAGGTTTCAAGAAAAATTAATATATCTTCTTTTCCGGCAGGCACATATAATAAATGCGAAACTTGTTGCGAACTTTTTTAGGAAAATCATTGTGTGGGACAATATCTTCCGAAAATGTTTTCAAAAATGGAAAGAAAATTATTCTGATACAAAACAGGGTTGAAATAGAGTTAAATCTTGATTGCTCTTGATAGCAAAAGAGGCAGGAAAGCTGATTTATCCGGCATTCCTGTCTCTTTTTTGCGGCTGATTTTACTTTGTGACGTTCTATCATATTTCGAATGGTATATCATTTGTTTTAGCAAAGTGGTACAATAGTTTGCATCTAGATCTGAAGTGGGAAGAAATGAATCGTTTTAGTTGGAATCGGTTTTTAAGAAAGGCATTACTATGAGAAAAAAGATTGGTTTTATTGGCGCTGGAAATATGGGAAGTGCGATGATCAAGGGTATCATTGCATACGGACTTGCTTCTAAGGATGAGGTGATTGCTTCCTGTCACACACAGGAAACGAAAGAAAAACTGAGCAGTGAGCTTGGCATCGAGATGACGCTCGATAATAAGGAGGCTGCGGATGCAGAGATTGTATTTTTCGCAGTAAAACCAGCGGTACTTCCGGGCGTCGCAGCTGAGGTAAAGGACGTGCTCAACACAGAGCAGCTTATCATTTCGGTGGCAGCAGGCTTTGACTTAAAGAAGCTTCACGCGATTTTAGGCGATGAGCTTCACATCGTCCGCACTATGCCGAATACTCCTGCAATGGTCGGCGAAGCAATGAGCGCGCTCTGCGCAGACGACAAGGTTTCTGAGGACCAGAAAAAGCAGGCTCTCGAGCTCTTCAACAGCTTTGGCAAGGCAGAATTTGTAGATGAGAAGCTGATTGACGCTGTGACCGGAGTTTCAGGTTCTTCACCGGCTTTCATCTACATTATAATCGAGGCGATGGCAGACGCAGCTGTGGCCGAGGGCATGCCAAGAAAACAGGCGTATATTTTTGCGGCACAGTCAGTTTTAGGCTCTGCGAAGATGGTACTTGAAACTGGCAAGCATCCGGGCGAGCTCAAGGACGCAGTTACATCGCCGGCCGGCACCACTATCGAGGGTGTCGCTGCACTCGAGCGTGACGGAATGCGCGCAGCAATGATCGACGCAGTACGCACAGCGTCGAAAAAGTCGAAAGAGATGCAGTCAAAGAATTAGTGAGATTTATGCCAACATTTTTTGTTGGCAATTGATTGTTTTTGAGTGGCTAACATTTATAAATAAATCATAGTATATGAGCGCGTTTTTCTGCTGAATCATATGAAAACATGGAGGATTATAAAATGTATCTGGCAAATGAAAATCGATATGAGAATATGAAATACAACCGCGTGGGGAAAAGCGGCCTGATGTTCCCAGCTGTGTCACTCGGGTTCTGGCACAATTTCGGTTCAAACGGCAACTATGAGAATATGCGCCAGATGATGCACACAGCCTTTGACTTAGGCATCACGCAGTTTGACCTCGCAAACAACTATGGACCTGAATACGGCAGAGCCGAGATCAATGCCGGCCACCTGCTGCATGAGGATTTCATGCCGTATAGAGATGAGCTCGTGATCACGACGAAGGCAGGCTTTGACATGTGGCCGGGTCCTTACGGAAACTGGGGCAGCAGAAAGTATCTGATAGCAAGCTGCGACCAGTCCCTGAAGCGTCTCGGACTCGACTATGTCGACATCTTCTATCATCACAGGCCGGATCCCGACACCCCACTCGAAGAGACGATGGAGGCACTGCTTCAGATAGTACAAAGCGGTAAGGCGCTCTACGCAGGTATCTCGAATTACAACGCCGAGCAGACAGAGGCAGCTTTAAAGATTGCGAGAAAAATCCACCTTCCACTGATAGTAAACCAGCGGTCCTATTCTATATTTAATAAAAAAATAGAACGCGAAGGCTTAAAGGAAACCACCAAAAAATGTGGTCTCGGGATCATAGCATTCAGTCCGCTCGCACAGGGACTTCTGACTGACAGGTATATAAACGGAATCCCAACCGACAGCAGGATAGCTCATGATGGTAGATATCTGCACAGGGAGGATCTCTCCGAAAAGAAGCTTTCTGCCATAAAACAGCTGAACGAGATCGCTGCCGCCCGTGGCCAGTCACTTGCCGACATGGCACTTTCCTGGATTCTCCGCGACGGAAGCGTCTGCTCAGTTTTAGTCGGTGCGTCAAAGCCGGAGCAGATAAAGGACAGCGTCCGCTGCCTTAAAAACATGAGCTTCTCATCTGAAGAGCTTGAAAAAATAAACGAAATCTCCGGTGAAATCGGGTAAGGGTTAAAAGTCCGCCAAATCATGATATCGTTTTGACACTAATATCATATTATGTCAGGCTTTTGTCCATGAAATCAGTTTTCCGTCAGAGATGCATGGAGAGTCAAGGAGAAGAGAATGGACTTATTTGAATATATGGCGGGGGAGAAGAAAAAGGAGGAGGCGCCGCTTGCTGCGCGGATGAGGCCGCAGACCTTAGATGAGATCGTCGGACAGGAGGACATCATCGGCAAAGACAAGATGCTCTACCGCGCAATCAAGGCAGATAAGCTGTCGTCGGTTATTTTTTACGGGCCGCCGGGAACCGGCAAGACCACTATCGCAAAGGTTATCGCGCACACTACAAGCTCCGAATTCTGCCAGCTGAATGCTACAGTCTCCGGCAAGAAGGATATGGAGGACGTGATTGCAAAGGCAAAGGACGCGCTCGGCATGTACGGAAAGCGCACGATCCTCTTCATCGATGAGATCCATCGTTTCAACAAGGGCCAGCAGGATTATCTGCTGCCATATGTCGAGGACGGGACGATAATCCTTATCGGCGCGACGACGGAGAACCCGTATTTCGAGGTGAATGGAGCTCTGCTGTCGAGATCGATTATTTTTGAACTGCACCCGCTCAGTTTTGAGAACATCAAAACTCTTCTGAAGCGCGCACTCACAGACTCTGACAGGGGCCTTGGCAAATTAAACGTTAAAGCCGACGAGGACGCAATTGATTTTCTTGCGGACGTGGCAAATGGTGACGCCAGAAAGGCCTTAAATGCCTTGGAGCTTGCGGCTTTAACCACAGCGCCGGACAGCACCGGTGTGATTCATATCGATATGGATGTTGCCTCCGAGTGCATTCAGAAGCGGGTTATCGGCTACGATAAAAACGGCGATAATCACTATGACACGATTTCGGCGTTTATAAAGAGCATGCGCGGCTCTGACCCGGATGCGGCTGTCTATTACCTGGCAAAAATGCTGACTGCCGGCGAGGATATCAAATTCATCGCGAGACGGATCATGATCTGTGCGTCTGAGGATGTCGGAAATGCTGATCCGATGGCTATGGTTGTCGCAGCGGCTGCAGCTTCCGAGGTCGAGAGAGTCGGACTTCCGGAAAGCCAGCTGATCCTGTCGCAGGCGGCGATATATGTGGCCTGCGCGCCGAAGTCAAACAGCGCTACAAATGCGATTTACAAAGCAATGGATGTTGTGAAAAATACGATGACCGACGCGGAGCCTGCCTATCTGCAGGACGCGCACTACGGCGGAGCTGCGAAGCTCGGTCATGGTATTGGGTACAAATATCCCCATGACTTCCCGGGGCACTATGTGAAGCAGCAGTACCTGCCTGACTCAGTCGAGGGCACTGTCTTCTATGAACCGTCTGACCAGGGGAAAGAAGTCGAGATCAAGAAGCGGCTGGACAGTCTTAAGAGTAAATGATTGATATGACTTTTGACAGCAGGATGGGAATCTGTCCGCTACAAGAACTGATATTCAGATCATGGGAGATTCGCTATGTGCCTGATATCCGTGGAATAATCGGAATTATTTTTGCAATGCTCTTCCTTATCACGAAGATCCGGAAACGCTTTGCTTGAAAAATAGAAAGGAAAATATATGGCAGAAGAAAAACAGGAGGGAATGAGGCTCGATAAATTTCTCAAGGTATCGAGACTTATAAAAAGAAGGACAGTGGCGGCTGAGGCTGCTGACGCCGGAAGAATCACAGTGAATGATAAGGTCGCAAAACCGTCCACGAAGGTTTATCCGGGAGATATAATTGAGATAGGTTTCGGCAACAAAACTGTAAAGGCGAAGGTCAAAGAAATCATGAATACCACAAAAAAAGAGAATGTGGCAGACATGTTTGACTACATCTAGTGCTTGTTATCAGCGCAAAAATCCTGTATAATAAAGGTTACCCGGTAAAAGTTTCCGTAATTTTTATATTTGATTTAGGTTTTACGAGGACAGCGAATGACAGCAGTACGTACAGGAAAAGTGCATACGAGAAAGAGGTCAGCGATCCCGGTTATTCTGGGAATGATCATTGGCCTTATTGTGATGACTACACTTGTGGTACAGCTCTTAGCCCTGAACAGGAAGTACCAGTCCTATAAGGCCAGAGAGGCACAGCTTACCGAAGAGCTCCAGGCTCAGAAGGAGAAGAAGCAGGACTTAAAGGACTACGAGAAATACACGAAGACGAAGGAGTACACAGAGAGCCGGGCGAGGTCGAAGCTCGGACTCCTCTACGATAACGAAATCATCTTTAAGGAAAAATAAATTGGATTTTACTGAACAGACAGAGCGCTTTATTCTAGAGAGCGGAATGTTAAGACAGAAAGAATCCGTCACGGTGGGTATCTCCGGTGGTGCGGATTCTGTCTGTCTTTTTTTACAATTATATAAGCTTAAGGAGAAGCTTGGGATTGAATTAAAAGCTGTGACTGTAGAGCATGGCATCAGAGGGGATGAGAGCGAAAAGGACGCTGAATTCTCAAAGAAGTTCTGTGAAGAGAGGGGCATTCCCTGCCGGATAGTCCATGTCGATGCGCCGAAGAGAGCGGCGGAAAAGGGCATATCACTTGAAGAGGCTGCCAGACAGCTTCGATATGAGGCATTTTTCGAAAACACAGATCCGGGAGATACCATCGCGCTTGCACACCATCTCGAAGACCAGGCGGAGACGGTTATTTTTCATATGATACGAGGCAGCGGTGTCAGAGGACTGACCGGGATGCGGGCAGAGACCGAAGTAAACGGCAGGCATCTGATAAGGCCGCTTCTTTTTGCGACCAAGCAGGAGATTACCGCGGAGCTTACCCGCGAGGGAATCTCGTGGTGCACCGATTCGACAAATGCTGACATCAACTACGCCAGAAACAGGATTCGCGCGGTGATTATCCCGGAGCTTATGCAGATAAATGCCGGTGCGGTAAGGCATATCTGTGAGGCTGCTGATGACGTCGGGAAGATGTACGACGGATTCTTCGAGGAGGAAACGGAATACCTGACTGCAAATGACACTGGTAAAGGTCTCGACTGCACTGCTTTACGAAATACCGATGACTACACCAGAGGCATGGTCATCATGGAATACTTAAGACAGCATTTGAAGAGTATAAAGGATGTCGGCAGAGAGCATATCGATGTGCTATCAAAGCTCGTAAAGAAGGGACAGAATTTTACCTACGACCTGCCGGCCGGGGCAAAGGTATTTTTTGAATATGGAGTCTTAAGAACCGGATGGCAGGATTCGTCAATGCAAAACGAAAACAGCGTTTATTATTCCAAGGATGAGCTTAAAACCGCCGGCGCAGCACACTTTGAGACCGGCAGATTTTCGATTTCCCTTGAGATTCGTGGCTTTTTTTCATCCCAAATCAAAGATATTCCGCAAAAAAACTATGAAAAATGGCTCGATTATGATAAGATAAATAATAGTTTTTGCATACGAAGCAGACGAACCGGGGATTATTTTACGATTGAAGGCGGTCACAGGCAGAAGTTCAAGGACTTCTGTGTGAACGAAAAGATTCCTGCCGCAGAGCGGGATCAGATTCCGCTTCTCGTTTCGGGTGAGCATCATATACTTGCTGCACTTGGAACTGAGCGGATAAGCGTCGATGCAAAGGTCACAGAACAGACGAGAAAAATTCTTGTTATAAGGGTTATTCCATCAGGAGGAAATCAACATTATGGAAGATAAAATAAAAGTCATGCTTTCAGAGGAAGAGCTTGAACAGAGAATCCGTGAGCTCGGAGCACAGATCAGTGCGGACTATGAGGGCGAGAGCGTTATGATGGTCTGCATCCTTAAGGGCGCAGCGATGTTCGCGTGTGAGCTTGCAAAGAGGATTACTGTACCAGTCATCATGGATTTCATGGCTACCTCGAGCTATGGCTCAGGCACTGTTTCAAGCGGTGAGGTAAAGATTAAAAAGGACCTCGACCTCTCACCGGAGGGAAAGAATATTCTGATAGTCGAGGACATCATCGACAGCGGAAATACTCTGAACTTCCTTTCTCATCTGTTTGAGGAGAGAAATGCCAAGAGTGTGAAGATGGTCACTATGCTCGACAAGCCTGACAGACGTGAGGTGGATGTAGCAGTTGACTATACCGGATTTACGATTCCAGACGAATTCGTGGTAGGCTATGGTCTCGATTACGACCAGAGATACAGGAATCTGCCATATATAGGAGTTATCGAGCCTGCTGAGATGCAGTCTTAAGAAAGAGGCGTATTTTGGAAAGACGAAGAGGTCTTAACGGACTGGGATTTTATATCCTGCTGATACTTATCGTGATATTATTCTGGTTCTACTTCACGAACAGGTCGCAGTCTAACTACTCGATGTCGAAGCTGACTGAAGACATTGAGAAAGATCAGGTCACATCGATCACTATTCAGCAGAACAGAGAAGTCCCGACAGGAGAAGTCGATGTAACCTTAAAGAACAAGGACACACGGTATTTTTTCTATGTGTCTGATGTAAAAGATGTGGAGGATTATCTCACATCGCAGAATGTTTCGTACACTGTAGGCGATGTGCCTAAGGAGGACTGGCTTGCCCAGCTTCTTCCGACACTTATCATTGTAGGTGCCTTTTTCATACTTTTCATGGTCGTTATGAATGGCAGGGTACAGCAGACTGGTTCCCAGGTAAACCGTATGAATGATTTCGGTAAGAGCCGTGCCAGGATGACGACGAAAGAAAATGTCAAGGTCCGTTTCAAGGATGTGGCTGGTCTTGAGGAGGAGAAGAAGGACCTCGAAGAAGTTGTCGATTTCCTGAAATCTCCTTCCAAGTATACTCATATGGGCGCCCGTATTCCTAAGGGAATCATTCTTGTGGGCCCTCCTGGAACAGGTAAGACTCTGCTCGCAAAGGCTGTAGCAGGTGAGGCCGGAGTTCCGTTTTTCTCTATCTCAGGTTCTGATTTCGTCGAGATGTTCGTCGGAGTCGGAGCTGCGAGAGTCAGAGATCTTTTCGCAGATGCAAAGAAAAATTCACCATGTATAGTTTTTATCGATGAGATCGATGCTGTAGCCAGACGCCGTGGAAGCGGCATGGGCGGCGGACATGACGAGAGAGAGCAGACCTTAAACCAGATGCTCGTTGAGATGGATGGTTTCGAAGAGAACCAGGGCATCATAGTAATGGCTGCTACAAACCGTGAGGATATCCTCGATCCGGCTCTTACGAGACCGGGACGTTTCGACAGAAGGATCTATGTCGGAAGACCTGATATCAAAGGCCGTGAGGAGATACTTAAGGTTCATGCTGCAAACAAGCCATTAGCAGACAACGTGGACCTGCATCATATCGCTCAGACTACTGTCGGATTCTCAGGTGCTGACCTCGAGAACCTGCTGAATGAATCGGCTATTCTCGCTGCAAAAAAGAACAGACCTTATATCACGGAGCAGGATATCAGAGACTCATATGTAAAGGTCAGCGTCGGTACAGAGAAAAAGAGCCGCGTCATCACAGAGGACGAGAAGAAGATTACAGCATATCACGAGTCCGGTCACGCTATACTCATGCACTGCCTTCCGAAGGCAGGCCCAGTAAACTGGATCTCTATTATTCCTACCGGACCGGCAGGTGGTTACACGATGCCTCTTAATGAGAAGGACGAGATGTATTACACCCGTGGCAAAATGTACGATGACATCGTAGTGGACTTCGGAGGCAGGGTTGCTGAAGAGCTTATTTTTGACGATATTACTACCGGAGCAAGTAACGATATAAAGCAGGCTACAAAGACTGCCCGTGATATGGTCACTATATACGGATTTTCTACGACTATCGGACCTATTAACTATCAGAACGGCGATCCGGATGAGATCTTCCTTGGCCGTGACTTAGGTCACGCCAGACCTTATGGTGAGGCTGTTGCTGGAAGTATCGATGCTGAGGTCAAGAGAATTCTTGACGAGGCTTATCAGAAGGCAAAGGATATCATCACAGCTCATCTGGATGTACTCCACAAGAGTGCAGCTCTTCTGATGGAGAAGGAGAAGGTTGGCCGCAGGGAATTCGAGGCACTTTTCGATGAAAAGAGCAAGGAAGCCGCTGATGCTGAAGAGGCTTAGGAGATAGGTAAATGAATAAAGAGGCGCTGTTCTCAGATGGAACAAGTGAATACACAATTCCGTCCGAACCAAAGGAGTTCGATACGGTCACTCTGCGCCTTCGGACTGCTAAGGGAGAAAAAGTCAAAGCAAATGTGATCGCTGTCATGGGAGATGACTCCTTAGAACTTGACTGCATTAAGGAAGAGAGTAACGAAGAGGATATTTTTGACTATTATGACGCTGAGCTGACGCTTGATGACAGGCTTGTCACCTATTATTTTAAGATTTCAGGTGATGAGGGAGTCCTTTTCTATGACAGGTTCGGTGTCACTGATACGATGAGACCGCAGTATTTTTTCAAGATCTCGCCTGGGTTTTCTACACCAGACTGGGCGAAGGGCGCAGTCATGTATCAGATCCTCGTCGACCGTTTCTGCAATGGAGACGAGTCAAATGATGTCGAGGATTACGAATACCATTACATCAATACATATTCACATCATGTGCCGGACTGGGATACCCCTCCGGCTGATTTCGATGTAGCAAATTTCTACGGCGGAGACTTAGAGGGTGTCAGACAGAAGCTCTATTACTTAAAGAGCCTTGGAATCGAAGCCATCTATTTCAATCCGCTTTTTGTGTCTCCATCAAACCACAAGTATGATATCCAGGACTATGACTATATAGATCCTCATTTTGGCAGAATAGTAAATGACGGCGGAGAGGACTTAAAGCCTGGCGACTACGATAACAAGAATGCGTCCAGATTCATCAGGCGTGTTACGGATAAAGAAAATCTCGAGGCTACCAATAAATTCTTCGCTGATTTTGTAACTGAAGCCCATGAGAAGGGCATCAGGGTTATCCTTGATGGTGTGTTCAATCACTGCGGTTCATTCAACAAATGGCTCGACAGGGAGAGGATATACGAGGGCAAAGAGGGCTACGAGCCAGGTGCATTTATTTCGAAGGACAGTCCGTATCATTCATTTTTCCAATTCTACGAGGATGGAGACGACAAGTGGCCCTATAATAAAAGCTACGATGGCTGGTGGGGCAACGATACCCTCCCGAAGCTCAATTACGAAGGTTCGAAGGACCTTGAAGACTATATCATAAGAATCGGGCGCAAGTGGGTTTCGCCGCCTTATAACTGCGATGGCTGGAGACTCGATGTGGCTGCTGACTTAGGACACTCACCGGAGTACAACCACCATTTCTGGAAGAGATTCAGACAGGAGGTTAAGGACGCGAATCCTGACGCGGTTATCCTTGCTGAGCACTATGGTGACGCCACGAGCTGGCTTTCTGGTGATCAGTGGGATACCATCATGAATTATGACGCGTTCATGGAGCCGGTTTCATTTTTCCTGACTGGAATGGAGAAGCATTCCGATCGTTTCGAAAGAGATCTCTGGGGAGACGGGCGTGTTTTTGAGATTACGATGAGACACGCTATGTGTGAGTTTCTTACACCGTCTCTGTACTGCGCCATGAACCAGCTGTCCAACCATGACCATTCGAGATTTCTTACGAGGACGAATCACAAGGTTGGACGAGTGGCTGAGCTCGGAAGCGCCGCAGCAGGCGAGGGCGTAAGCTTTCCTGTTATGAGGCTTGCAGTCCTTATCCAGATGACCTGGCCAGGCGCGCCTACTCTTTACTACGGAGATGAGGCTGGAGCTGTCGGCTTTACTGATCCTGACAGCAGAAGGACCTATCCATGGGGAAGTGCGAATTATGACCTTATTGATTTCCACAGGGATATGATCTACTTAAGAAGATTCCATCGGGCACTTAAGACCGGCTGTCTGAATTTCCTTGCAAGTGGCAGGAACTATGTCAGCTACGCCCGTTTCGACAGCACGGATAAAATCGTTGTAGCTATTAATTCCGGTGAAGACGAATTCGAAGTGGACATACCGGTCTGGAAGGGTGAGGTCCCTGGGAACTGTGACATGCAGATGATTTTTGCTGCCAACAGACAGGGTTATTCTCTGCTTCCTGTCAGATACACGGTATCAAATGGATATCTCCATATAAAGCTTCCAGGATTATCAGGGGTGGTGCTCGAATATGAAAAAAAATAAACTTACCCTCGGCATCGTCGCCCATGTCGATGCTGGAAAGACGACTCTGTCTGAGGCAATGCTCTACAATGCCCATGTGATCAGGAAGCTTGGGAGAGTTGATAAAGGAAATACTGCCCTTGATACTGATGAGGTCGAGAAGAAAAGAGGCATCACCATCTATTCGCGGGAAGCCAGACTAATGGTCGGGGATACTCTGCTCCAGTTTATTGATACTCCGGGGCATGTGGATTTCGGAACTGAGATGGAGAGAGTACTTCCTGTCCTTGACGCAGCAGTTCTTGTGATAAGCGGACTTTCGGGAGTAGAGAGCCACACGAGGACTCTCTGGAAGCTCCTTAACTACTATCAGATACCGGCTTTTATTTTTGTAAACAAAATGGACATTGCCCGGGAGAGCAGGGATGAAATCCTCTCCGGGCTGAAGAAAGAGTTATCAGGGGAGATAATTGATTTTTCGACTGACAAAAAAACTATAGATGAAGAGCTCGCCTTCTGTGATGACGAACTCTTCTCTCTTTATACCGAAAAAAATGAACTGTCGGATGAGGCGGTAAGAAGTGCGTTTGCAAAGCGTTTATTTTTCCCAGTGATGTATGGAAGCGCACTTAAGGACGAGGGAATCGATGAGCTCGTGGAGTTAGTTAACTCGCTTGCATCTCCAAAGCCTGTGACGGAGGGCTTCGGAGCGTACTGCTATAAGGTGACCCGCGAGGGAAATACCCGCCTTGTACATCTTAAAATGACTGGCGGTACGCTTTCTATAAGGGACAACATCGGAAACGATAAGGTGACTGGTATTCATTTTTTAAACGGAGATAAGCATGAGAATGTCACGACAATCGAAGCGGGTGACGTCGCTGCAATCGAGGGACTTGACCATGTAAACGCAGGGGATGCCCTGGGCGAATGTCAGGGTGTAAAGCAGCCGCTCTTAGAGCCTGTGATGTCGTTTCAGGTGATCCCGCCTTCTGATGTGATCCCGCAGAAGCTCTTTGAGGATATGAATGTCTTAGGCGAGGAGGACCCGTCGCTAAGCGTCGAGTGGCTTGAGGAGACGAAGGAAGTCCACATAAGGCTGATGGGACAGGTGCAGCTTTCTGTCGTAACGGAGGCTGTGAAGTCGAGGTTCGGATACGTCGTGACCTTTGGTCCGGGACGCATCATGTACAAGGAGACCATCACTGATTCAGCAGAGGGTATCGGGCACTTTGAGCCGCTAAGACACTATGCTGAGGTGAGGCTCCTTTTGGAACCTGGCGAGCCGGGCAGCGGAATTACTGCCGTAAGTGAATGCCCGACAGATATTCTCGATAAGAATTACCAGCAGCAGATCCTTTCTGCCTTAAATGGTTACAGGCACCGCGGTGTTCTTACAGGTAGTCCGCTGACCGATGTAAAAATCACGGTAGCAGGCGGAGCTGCTTCTACAAAGCATACTATGGGCGGTGACTTCAGAAAGGCTACGATAAGAGCCGTAAGACAGGGACTTATGAAGGCTTCCTGTGAGCTCCTTGAGCCTTGGTACCGCGTCACTCTTACGATTAAAAACGACGCAGTCGGAAAAGCCATGAATGACCTGATGCAGATGGGCGGAAGCACCCAGCCGCCACAGGCTGTTGGCGATAATACGATTCTCGTTGGAGAGGTTCCGGTCAGCTCGTTTATGGAGTATTCAAAGAGGCTCTTTGCCTACACGGCGGGACCTCAGGATATCGTTATAGAAAATGCCGGCTACAGGCCGTGCCACAATGCCGATGAGGTCATGGAGAAGCCACATTATATCGCAGAGGCAGATACGAGGAACCTTCCGTCGTCTGTTTTCTGCTTCCATGGTGTAGGAACCAATGTCCCGTGGTATCTGGTTGACTCGATGGCAAAGAGCGAGCCTGTACTTAAGGGGGACACGAGAGTTGACTGGAAGCACACTGCCGAGGTCATAAAGCAGGCGGCCGAAGAGGTCGAGGAGCAGTATGAAAAGCAGGAGGAGAAGCTTGCGGGTGGCGGCGCTATGGAAAGCCACGCTGCCAAAAAGAGCTCGTATCAGGGCTACAGTGGAATGAGTCCTGAGTTGGAAGAGATTTTTATCAGGGAGTTTGGAGAGATAAAACGGCCTTCGTTTGATGATGGGACGACTGAGCGCGATTACGACCGTGCAGAAAATATCCGCAATGCGAAAGAGGACTATATCTCCTCTCATGCAGGCCTCGCCGAGAAACGCCGAAACCAGAACAAGAAGCACCGCTATCTGATAGTGGATGGGTACAACGTGATCCACGCGTCAAAGGAGCTGATGGACCTTTTCCGTTCAAATATGGACGCGGCCAGGACAAGGCTTGTGGACGAGGTTGAGAACTACCAGGGCTTTGACGGAGCAGATACGATAGTGGTCTTCGATGCCTATAACAGAAAGGGCAATTCCGGTAGAGAGTCCAAAGTTGGAAAAATAACCGTTGTCTATACCAGACAGGATCAGACGGCGGATGCCTATATAGAGAAGTTCACTCAGGAACACAAGGACAAGGATTCGGTCAGAGTCGTTACAAGCGATGGCGCCGAGCAGGCGATAGCCATAGGAAACGGTGCCGTAAGGATTACAGCCAGGGGATTTTTACAGGAGCTTAAGGAAGCACATCTATGAAGATAATGCACTGTGCAGATATTCATCTCGATTCAAAAATGAAGAGCAGGCTGTCCCAGGAGCAGGCTGATACGAGGCGTGAGGAGATGCTTATGACATTCCATGAAAGCCTCGAGTATGCCGAGGAGCAGGGTGTACGAGTCGTGCTTATTGCCGGTGACCTGTTTGATAAGAGCCATATCAGAAAATCCGTAAAGGATAAGGTGACACAGGAATTTTTAAGCCACAGAGATATGGATTTTTACTACCTGAGAGGAAACCACGACATCACGGATTTTCTCGATGAGATGGATGAGATACCTGCGAATCTGCACCTGTTTACAAAGGACAAATGGACCTCATATCAGCTGCCAGAGGAGAATATTGTAATCACCGGAAGAGAGCTCGATGCCAAGTCTACAGCTGATGTCACAAGGGAGCTGGTGCTTGACCAGTCCAAAATGAACATCGTCATGCTCCATGGAATGGATAGTGAATATCCTGTACATGATAATTCATACGTTATAGACCTTTCGAAAATGCGCGGCAGATATATCGATTATCTGGCACTTGGTCATATCCACAGTTACCGCTGGGAAAGACTCGATGAGAGGGGACTTCTCTGCTATCCCGGATGCATGGAGGGCAGAGGCTTTGATGAGTGTGGAAAGAAAGGCTTTGTAATTATAGATATCGATAAGGATGGAATAAAGGACCACCAGTTTGTCTCACTTGCAAGGAGAGAACTCCATCAGATAAAGGTTGAGGTGGAGCCTGAGGACGGGCTGGATGAGATCATTACAAAGGTTAAAGAGCCTTTAAGCTATACGCCGGAGAAGGACTCAGTAAGAGTCGTTCTGACCGGTCGTAAAAATATGGACTTAGAGATCGACTGCGACTGGATAAAGGATAAGACCGACAGGGGTTTTTTCTACATGGAGGTAATGGATGATACCAGGACAAAGGTCAACTATGAGACCTTTGCACATGACAGGTCTTTAAAGGGCACTTTTGTGCGGACTGTACAGGGACTTGACATCGATGAAGAGGAGAAGGCAAAGATTATAGAGACAGGTATCCGTGCGATAATGGAGGGCAGTCTGATCGAATGATATTAGAGAAATGCTACATAGCCGGATTCGGCAGACTCACAGATCAAAGCTTTACATTTAGTCAGGGATTGAACGAGATCCTTGAGGAAAATGGATGGGGCAAGACTACATTTGCGGTATTTTTAAAAGCAATGTTCTATGGGATGGAGTACGCTCCGAGAAGGTCGGGACTTACCGAGAGAGAGCATTACAGGCCATGGGGAAATGCTGCCTATGGCGGAACTCTTGAGTTTTCAATCGGCTTGAAAAAATACCGTATAGAGAGAAGGTTCGGACACAGCGACAAGGAGGATGAGTTTGCCATATATGATGCCGAGACGAATCTGCCTACGGATGATTTTTCTGAGAATATCGGAGAAGAGATTTTTGAGGTAGACAGAGAGTCATTCGAAAAGAGCATCTTTGTTCCGCAGGGCGCGCTGGAGACTGAGATCACAAGCAGGCTGAACGCAAAGCTCGGGGGCTTAGGCGCGGTCCAGGACGATATGAACCAGTTCGACGCTGCGGTAAAGGCGATAGATGAGGCCAGAAAGGTCTATACCTCTACGAGCAGGGTAAATCCCGGCAAAATAAAGCTGCTAACAGATGAGATAAAGGTCCAGAAGGAGAAGTCCGACCAGATCGCGACACTCCAGAAGGCATACGATGCGAAGTCACAGATGCTTTTAGACAAGAGGGCAGAGCTTCGTAAGCTTGAATTCAAGAAGAGTCAGCTTTCAGACTCTCTGGCTTCTATCGCAAGAAGCGAGAAATCAGTAGGTGTGTACCAGGCAAAGCAGGATTCACTGAACAGACAGGAAGAAGTCCTTAAAGGCTTAGATGATTTTTTCGCACAGGGACTCCCGACAAACGAGGAGATCGATGGCTGGGAAGCCCGTGAGCGTGAGATAGAGCTCGATAAAAACCACAGGGATATCCTACGAGAAAAAATGCCCGACCCGGACGAAGAGGATTTTTTAAAGGAGCTTTTCTCAGATAATACGATAGAAAAATCGGATATAGAGCAGTGGAAGGACAAGGCTGCTGACATCAAGTCCATAAGGATGAAAGGCGAGCATGTCCAGATGTCTGAGGAGGACAGGACACAGCTTGCCGGACTGAAGGATTTTTTCAAGCAGGGCGAACCGACCGATGAGGAGATGCAGAAGGAGCTTTCTGATGTAAGCCGTTTAAATGAGCTCTCCGGTCAGATGAAGAGCTTAAGCGATACCTACCAGCGTCACTGGAATGCTATAAAAAGCAGGCTCCAGACGACAAAGGTTGAGGAAGGCATGTTCAGACCTGTCATACTTGGTATAATCGTCGCGGTATTTTTCATAGCTGGATTTGTCTTCATAAGCATGGACGATGGTGGCATGATAGCTGAGGTCATTGGCCTTGGAAGTATAGCTGCAGGAATCGCTTTCGGCATCGTCTTTATTATGCGGATCTTCCACAACAGAAAAAACCGCAGCAAATACATGGAATCGGCTCAGGGCGAGATGATAGAGTCAGAGAAGGATCTCTGGAAATTAAGGGAAGAGTACAACGCCTTAGATTCTTCTATCAGCTCGTTTATCAAGAGGTATCCGGTCGAAGCAAAGGATAAGCAGCAGGCACTGCTTGAGATCCACAGGAAAAAGGACAGGTACGACACACTTTTAGCCGAGGAGCAGAAGTACAACGAGAACACCTCCGGCATGATGGAGGACCTCTCGTCCTTACAGCTCTCGCTCTATACCTCACTTGACAGATACGCGAAGATCTTTGGTGTAAACCTCTACGAGGACGCGAATGTCGGTGACTTGATTGAAAAAATAGACGAGAAATACTCGGAGTACATAGAGTTTGAAAAGAACGAACAGGATTATCAGAGACTTGCAGCATCAATCAGCAGTAAGCTGAGCGGCCTTCTTATGATACTTAAGGCTTTCCCACTCAAGAGTGATTTTTCAGACCCAGCAGCCTGTATAAGGGAGATAAGGGCGAATGCTCTGCTCTATACCCAGACCCAGGCTCAGGTAGATGAACTCAAAAACGAGCTCAAGTCACTTCATGTAGAAAATCTCGAGAGTGACGGCAAGACTCTTCAGGACCTTCAATACGAGCAGAAACAGATTGATGAGGAGATCTCAAAGCAGAAGCAGTACATAGCAGATGACGCAAAGGAGCTAGAGGAGCGTTCAGCCACTCTCTTAGAATGTGAGGAGGCAAGGGAGAACTTAAAGGAGCTCGATGCCAGAAAAGCTGAATACGATAAAAAGGTAAAGCTCTTAGAGGATACAAAGAAATACTTGAGTCTTGCAAAGGAGAATTTCCTGAAGGTCTACATGGGACCGCTGCGTGAGAGGCTCAATTACTATCTGAAGAGCATTTATCCTGATACGGACGATGCTATACTTACGGATGATTTCGAACTGGATATGAACCTCTCTGTTTCAGTCACAGGAAAGAGCGGTGGCGGAAAGACCAGGAGCATAGACTATATGTCGACAGGCTACCAGGATCTCGCCTCATTCTGCTCGAGGGCAGCGCTTATCGACGTGCTTTTCAGACGTGAGCAGCCGATGATAATCCTTGACGACCCGTTTGTAAATTTCGACGCTGACAAAATAACCGATGCCCGCAAAATGATGAGCACTCTTTCTGAAAAATATCAGATCATCTATTTTACCTGTCATAAGAGCAGAACAATGAAGTAAAGGCTGTTTTACGGAGGGAAGAACTATGGCGAACATTATGGATTACCTTGACTGGAGAGCGGATGTTCCATTCTCGCTCGACCCATACAATGAGGTTGACAATCTCGTATTTTCAACACTTGCTTACATCGATTTCGACGGAGTAGTTCCCGGCCTGGAAAAGGACAGACCGATGTCCATACATGAGGTGTGCGGTCGCTACTGGAGAAAGCACACGAGGACTGAGATAAGGGATAGAAAGGCCTTTGTTTCGGATGCCCCGTTCATGCTTGAAAAAATGGACGGAAGCGCCAGATACAGGCACATGAAGCTTTTGCACTATATCAATTCAGTAAACGAGGATATCACACTTCAGGTGTCAGCCATTACTATCCTTCCAGGTGACGGCTCAGTCTATGTGGCTTACCGCGGGACTGATGATACTCTTATCGGCTGGAAGGAGGACTTCCAGTTCGCGTACAAGGATATGACAGTCGGACAGAAGGTCGCAGTGGATTATCTCGACAGGACACTCAACTGCCTTCCTGAGAAGCTTAAACTCTATGTCGGAGGCCACTCAAAGGGCGGTAACTTCGCAGTGTTCGCAGCTGCTTTCTGCAGAGCGGCAGTAAGAGAGAGGATAGATAAGGTCTATTCAAATGATGGTCCCGGCTTCGTACCGGAAGTCATTAAGACAAAGGAATACCAGCAGATAAAGAGCAAGATAATAAAATACACTCCGGAATTTACATTTATAGGAGGACTGATGGCTGATGACGCCGATCCTGTCATCGTAAAAAGTGACAGCACCGGAGCTTATCAGCATGACCCGTTCAGCTGGCAGGTTCTTAGAAATCATATGGTCCTTGCTGACAGTTATGACTCGCAGAGCGTGCTCTTAAATGAAACAATAGGGCGCTGGGTATCGAATGAATCTCCGGAGAAGAGGAAGCTTTTTATCAATATCCTCTTTGATCTTTTTAAGGAGGCCGGAGTCACGAAGGCCAGCGAGCTTGGCAGGAACAAAATAAAGACATCCATCGCGATGGTGAATGCCTTAAGAAAGCTTCCAGCTGATGACAGGGCCACTTTCCTTTCGATTTTAAAGGATTTAGCGAAGAGCGGTGGAAGTGCGCTCCGCGATTCGATCCTTGATGTGGAGAAAAAAACAATTACCTGGTAAAGACTTGTCTAAGCCGAAAATCGGGTATAAAATATCTGTAGTTCTTATTTTTACAGGCTATAGCGGGGTGATAGCGATGGCTGATTCAAAAAACGCAGAATTGGAGAAATATATAGCTGCTCACGTAGATGAGGCTATTGAACAGGGGTGGATCAAGGTATATTTTCAGCCTGTGGTCAGGGCTCTTACAGGCAGACTTTCGAGCTGTGAGGCGCTCACCAGATGGGTTGACCCGGTTTATGGATTGATATCTCCCGGAGTCTTTATCCCTGTACTAGAGAAGACTGATCAGATACAAAAGGTAGACGATTTTGTAATAGATTATGTCGCAAAACTGTTAAAAGAGGCTTCTGAGGCGGGAAGAAATCTGGTGCCGGTGTCTTTTAACTTAAGCCGCGTTGATTTTTCACAGGATGATCCTTATGAGGTGACTGAGAAGGCTGTCGCTAAGTATGGCATAGACAGAAGGCTTCTTAAGGTTGAGATTACTGAGAGCACTCTTATCTCTGATCCTGAAAAGCTCAACAGGATGTTTACGCTCTTTCACGAGAAGGGCTATGACATCTGGATGGACGACTTCGGAAGCGGCTACTCTACATTGAATGTCTTAAAGGACTACAGCTTTGATGAGATAAAAATCGATATGATGTTTCTCCGTGGCTTGAACGAGAGAGGCAGGAGCATCATCTCTTCTGTTGTCAGGATGGCTAAAAACCTCGGAATCCAGACCCTTACTGAGGGGGCTGAGACCAGGGAGCAGGTAGAATTCTTAAGAAATATCGGCTGTGAAAAAATACAGGGTTACTACTTCGGCGCGCCTATGCCGTATGATCAGCTTGTAAAGCACTGCTTTTATTTTGGCCTGATCCCTGAGTCAATGGATGAGGCTACGGTCTATGATGCAGCAGGCTCCGTTGATTTTCTCGAGGATAAGCCTGTGGCATTGGTCGACAGTATCGACGGTGAGATAAAGCTTCTATTTGCTAATGAGAGTTCAAAGCAGACCTTGAGCATATTAGGAATCAAGGATGGACAGTCGGCAGTTAACAGCGTACTGGAGAATAAAAGATCCGAGATATTTTTCAGACTGTCCAGCTTTTTAAAGACACTTAAGACACCGGGCGTGGAGAAGACATTTAATGCGGTTTTCAACGGCCATTACATCAGATCATATATAAAGCTCCTTAAAAAAGTAAACGGCCACTGCCTTTATCAGACTGCTGTCTATGATATCACCTATGACATTTCCCAGAACGAGTACAGACGTTTTAATGACCTGCTCCGTGAGGCAAATGATATCTACAGGGGTGTCTATCTCTGGTCTCCTAAGGAGGATAGGATAGAAGTGGTTTCCGGCGATGCGAACGGTGAGACTACAGGGATATTATACCCAAATACAAAGAATTTTTTCAGAAAAATTGCTGATGAGAGGGTTATTGAAGATGACAGGAACCGCTTCCTGGAGTTCCTTAACCCATCACATGTAAAGGCTGTGCTGAACAGGACTCATTCGAATTTTGCTGCTGACGTCTTTAAGTTCAAAAAGCCTGAGGGCGGTTTTTCGTGGGAAGAGATTGACGTCCTGGCTCTCAAATTCGGAGACTACGGTGATTTCCTGATACTCCAGAAAAAAGCAGCGCTTGAGGATGCAACAAATCCTAAGGCTGTTATTAAGAGAATCGACAGTTTGATGGTTCATAACGGAACAAATGGAGAGGACTCCGGAATGGAGCAGATCTATCATGAGCTCCTTGATTACAGTGGCCTCAAATTTTTCTGGAAGGACAAACACAGAAGATTCTTAGGTGTAAGCAGTGCAATGCTTAAATACTATGGAATCAGGTCTGCCTCTGAAATAATCGGCAAAACCGACGAGGAGATGGGCTGGCATATAGATAATGGCCCGTACTTCGATGATGAGATGCAGGTTATCAAGGAGGGGAAGGTTGTAAGAAAATCCTTAGGCCACACTCTTGTCGGAGGGCAGGTGAAGATTATCTCTGCGACCAAGTTCCCTCTGTACAAGGGAGACGAGATAGTTGGGCTTGCGGGATTTTTTGAAGAGGAAAATGCTGTTTCTGCTCACTCTGATGCCGGCGTCCTGACTGACAAGGCCACTGGCTTTATGAATTTTGGCGGCTTTATGCTCTCCCTTATTTACTACCGAGACAACTATCTGAAGACAAAAGAAAACTATACCATAGCATACATTCATGTGGATACTGATTGGACAGAAAAAGAGTCCGAAAAGGAAAAAGCCAGACTCGCAAAGCGGCTGTCTCTGTCACTGTCTGATAAGTTCACGGTAAGCGAGATGATCTGCGCATTGGACGATGGTCAGAGCTTTATGCTTATTACAAAAGAGGGCGTGGCAAGAGTCAGAGAGCAGATTTCCGATTTTATCAAGGATGTGGAGAGCATCAGTTACATAGGGAGCACCTCTGTAAAACTCAGGGCATCCTATTCTCTGGTTTCAGCTGAGGAGAATATCCCTCTGGATGAGCTGATTGCAGTCTTAAAGGAGAGATGTAATCTGGAGACCATATCAGAGTATTCTATGGGTGCTGACAGATTCGTTATAGACCTTGAAAAATTAGACAACATGGATGAGAGAATCTATATATGCGATATGGATTCCTATGACCTTTTCTTCGTCAGCAAAATGGTCAAAAAAGATCTTGGACTTCCGGAAGATTTCAACTGTCGTGGGCATAAATGCTATGAGCTGATTCATCACTATGACCATCCATGCAATCACTGTACAAATCCTGTCTGCACCAGGGGCGGTTTTGTTTCTCATCACTATCACAATGGTGTTACCGGACATGATTATCTGATGAGGGACACAATAATTGATTTTGCAGGGAAGGCTGCAAAGCTCTCTATGAGCATTTCTCTGACTGAGAACATCCGGGATGTATTGGACGCCAGTAATCTGCTCTACAAGAGGATAAGAATCAATGATTTTCTCTCAGACGCATTAGAGGAGACCAATCCTGACGAAGGCCTTGGAAGAATGCTTGAAAGTATAGGCAGGGAATTTGCTGCGGACAGAGCGTATATTTTTGAAGAAGAAAACGCAAAACTCAGCAACACTTATGAGTGGTGTGATGACGGGGTTGAACCGGAAAAGGATACACTTCAGGATATTCCTGTCACTGCTGCCTCTGTCTTCTATGATGAATTCGAGAAGAATTCTTCTATCGTTATTAACGATGTGAAGGATTATCGCGGTACAGCACTCTATAAGATCTTGAAGCCTCAGAAGATTTTCAGACTTATTGCAGCACCTCTAAAGGATAAGGGCCAGATAAAAGGTTTTATCGGTATAGACAACCCATCTGAGGATATGATGGAAAATGCCGATATGACTCTGAATTCTCTGGCAAAATTTGTCTCGGCTCTGATAAGGAACCGGAATATCCTGAATACCTTAAATGATCTGAGTCATCATGACCAGATGACCGGTGTCTATAACAGGTCTGCCTTAAAGCATATATTCTCAAGCATGGATAATTCAGCTGTGACAGTATTAGTCTATGCTGATATAAACAACCTTAAGGAGACTAATGACAAATACGGCCATAAGGCAGGAGACAAGCTGATCATTAATGCTGTTGATGCCATGACAAAGGCAGCAGGAACAGATAAGGTGTTCAGAATGGGTGGAGATGAATTCGTAATTCTTCTTGAAGCTGATAATATTACTGAGGTAGATGGCATGCTGAATGCCCTGACTGAGACTTTTGAGAAAGAAGGGGTAAGCGTAGCCATAGGAGCATCTGTACGTACTGACACGAAAGATTCGCTAAAAAAGCTTATTACGGAGGCGGATCAAAGGATGTATATAAATAAAAAACAGATGCATAAGGAAAACAGCTGATATTTTTTAAAAAAGTTATTGACAAGCGGCACTTACCGTGATAGAATACTTTTTGTTCGCGCGGGTGGGACAAATCATTAGAGATGAGTTCCACCAGCAGAATTTGGAGAGGTATCGAAGCGGTCATAACGAGGCGGTCTTGAAAACCGTTTGTCCGAAAGGGCGCGTGGGTTCGAATCCCACCCTCTCCGTTTCAGGAACCTGTCACTGAAGTGGCAGGTTTATATTTTGCCCTGACAGGCGTTTTTAAAACCATGATCCGGCGGGAGCTGAGACGGGTTTTATGTGCATGAAAGCGGCATTATACCTGATATATACGCGATACTGAATCGAGCAGTGATCGGACTTCTGGAGAAGTACCCAAGCTGGCCGAAGGGACACCCCTGGAAAGGGTGCAGGTCGTTAACAGCGGCGCGAGGGTTCAAATCCCTCCTTCTCCGCTCGGACTTGCGTCTGGATCAGATGCGGGTCGGCGCGTAAGATTTTGATTTGAAAAAACTTGAAAAAGTTCTTGACAAACAGAATCCAACGTAGTATTATTTATAAGTCGCCCGAAAGAGCGACACAGAGATTTCTAAAAAGAAATCAAAAAAGTTCTTGACAGAGCACTTCCTAAGTGATATACTTATGAAGCTGTCGCTGAGACAGGACAAAGAACCTTGATAACTAAACAGTGAAACAACCTTGAAAGATTTCTGAGAATCAATCATTCGAGTGTAACTCGAAACCTTTTATTTCAAGAACAGTAAAGAA
>SAMEA3663052__coassemble_484_pt1 | contig 27286 bp, 26 predicted proteins | sample SAMEA3663052__metabat2_low_PE_012 | metagenome-assembled genome bin SAMEA3663052 (sample SAMEA3663052) | pig gut metagenome | biome: pig gut; feature: pig-associated habitat; material: faeces | place: France | collected 2012 | reverse complement strand
AACGAACTCAAAATCGTCCGGAAACGCCGTAAAATCAACGTTTTCGGACGGTCTGTGGGGGGGAATAAGAGTATATTTTTTAACGTAAGAAACAACCGATTGCGCGCAGAGCATTTATGAGATGATACCGGTTACATCTATAAAAAATGGATCACTATATAAAAGTGTGTGAATCATATGATGTCAGACAAATCGGCTTATGGTTATCGGGCTGGGAGAAAGAACCAGCGAGAAGGAGGAAACAACAAATGAAGAAGAAACTTGCAGCAATGACGCTTGTAGCAGCAATGGCTGTATCGATGTTCGCAGGATGCGGTTCATCAACGGGAAACAGTTCATCGGCAAAGAAGAGTGGTTCAGGAGACAGCAGTTCAGGAGAAACAGTTGATTTGACACTCTGGGCTTCTGAGAATGACCAGGACCTGATGAAGACATTGACTGATAAATTCGCAGCTGAAAATTCCGGAACAAAGTTCAATATCACGATTGGAAAACTCTCAGAGGCAGATGCAAAGGATACTGTTCTTAAGGATCCAACAGCAGCTGCAGACGTATTTTCATTTGCATCAGACCAGATTTATGACCTTGTAGATGCAGGTGTCCTTCAGCCTGTACAGGACGAAGATAAAAAGACCATTGAGTCAGAGGAAATTGAGAGCTCGGTTACCGCTGCTACTGTTGATGACACACTTTATGCATATCCTGCAACAGCAGACAATGGATTCTTCTTATACTACGATAAGAATGTAATTCCTGATGCAGACGCAGCACAGTGGGATACCATCCTTGCAGACTGTGAAAAAGCTGGAAAGCAGATTGGTATGGTATTTGAGCCGGATACTGGCGTAGAAAACAGATAATAAGAGGAATCCTGGTGACATTTTTAGAGATAGGAGTTATCGCTTACACAGCATTGATAGGGGTCGGATATATATCAAAACTTCCATCACTTGGAACAGTTCAGCAGGAAGTGGTCTATAATCCGGATACTATGAAAAATGAATTGAACGACTATGACAATTCTCTTTTGATTCTTCTGTTCGGTTCTATTTCACTGGTTATGATAATTGTTGCGCTTATAGCGTGGATGTCGAATGAAATAACAGTATATAATCTTCAGAAAGATGCAGAAGCTGGGAAACATATAAATACGTTCAGGGATGATCTTCATGACCTGCTCAACAAAAAATTCCACATCACGCTTCTGTTTTTCCCGATACTCGGAATCATAGTTTTTAATATTTTTCCGCTGATTGTTATGATAGCGGTGGCTTTTACCAACTATGACAGGAAGCATATGCCGCCTGCATTCCTGTTTCACTGGGTTGGCTTAAAGAATTTTAAGTCACTTTTTTCCAATTCGCTGACTATGACATTTGGCTACAGCTTTGGAAAAATCCTGGCGTGGACCCTCCTTTGGGCAGTTCTGGCAACAGCAACTACCTATATAGGCGGCATTATCCTGTCTCTTCTTATTAATTTTAAATATACCCGTTTCAAGAAGATGTGGCGTACTCTTTTCGTAATTACGATTGCTATACCACAGTTCGTAACTCTTCTTATGATGAGAAACTTCTATGCTGATACGGGAATCGTTAATACTTTTCTTCAGAAGATTGGCTTTGTCGGATTTTTGAAGAATATTGGGCTTATCAGTACGAACTATATACCATTCCTGACATCACCAGGATGGGCGAAATTCTCTATAGTTATGATAAATATCTGGGTTGGTGTTCCATACCTGATGCTTATTACGACCGGAGTGCTTCTGAATATTCCGGCAGATCTGAAGGAATCAGCTATGATTGACGGCGCTAATAAATTTCAGATCTTCCAGCATATCACGATGCCTTATATGCTGTTTATTACAGGACCTTATCTGGTAACCCAGTTTACAGGCAATATCAATAACTTTAACGTTATCTACCTGTTAACGAATAATTTTTACACGACTACAGACCAGAAGCTTGCGGCTTCAAGCGGTCAGGAGGTTGATCTTCTTGTAACCTGGCTTTTCAGACTGACATCAGATAAATACAATTACAAGATGGCATCTGTAATCGGTATCTGTGTATTTGTAATCTGTACTGTGTTCACACTTCTGGCATTTAATTTCCTGATAAAGGGTGACAGAGAGGAGACGTTCAGATGACAAAGACAAAATCAACTAACAGACATATAAAAGAAACAGTAGCTGTTCATACAATCCTGACTATTCTGGCAGTCATCTGGCTTATCCCTATCGCATGGCTTGTAGTTACAGCATTCTCGGCTTACGATGGAATGGATACCAGCAGATTCTTCCCGAAGGTCTGGAGCTTAAAGCAGTTTGGCAGAGTACTTTTTCGTTCTGACAATGTGGTACAGTTTCCGAGATGGTTTTTAAATACGCTGATTATAGCGATTTTTACAATGCTTATCTCTACGATGTTCGTACTTATGACAGCATATGCAATGAGCTGCATGAGATTTAAGGGCCGTAAGGTGCTGATGAATATTGGAGTAATGCTTCAGCTTTTCCCGGGCTTTCTGTCAATGATTGCAATCTACTTTATTCTAAAAAGTGTGAATCTGACTAACAGCCATTTGGGAATGATTCTGGTTTACTCGGGTTCTTCTGCCCTCGGGTATCTGATAGCTAAAGGTTTCTTTGATACGATTCCGGATTCTCTGCGTGAAGCAGCTTATCTGGAAGGTGCTTCGGAGGCCAGGGTATTTTTTCAGATTGTCCTACCTCTTTCAAAGCCGATAATCGTTTATACAGTTATCAGCTCATTCCTTGCACCATGGACAGATTTTATTTTTGCAAAAATAATCTTAAACTCTGGCCTTTCAAAGGACTGGACAGTAGCTATAGGTCTTTACAATATGCTTGAGAGAAGTCTTCTGCCTGAGTACTTCACGAGATTCTGCGCTGGTGGAATTCTGGTAGGTATACCGATTGGTATCCTGTTTATCATAATGCAGAAGTTCTATGTCGAAGGTATTACTGGTGGAGCTGTAAAGGGCTGACAATAGAAAACTGATACGAGAATTAAAAAACGGCATCCGGATCTTTTTCCGGATGCCGTTTCGCTCGTTAATTACATGTTCGTGCTTCCTCTCTTGCAGGACTTGATTGAATTCGACTTAAGCTTTGTCTTTGAGCTGTTGGAATAGATTGCTATACCGAATCCCTCTCCTGAGGTAATCTTGTTTGACACGATCTTCTTCGTGGTGGATTTGTTGTAGACATTTATTCCGTTGCTGGCTGGCTTAGTGATCGTGTTTGACTGGATCAGGTCTACGACCGTGCTGTCGTCGAGGCCGATGCCGTATTTCTTTGCAGATGTAATCGTGTTAGACTTAATGGTCTTTACCGTTGAGCCACTGAATATGTAAATGCCGTTTACAGCAGGACTTGAAATCTTGTTACTGCTTATCGTTGTGGTGGAAGCCTGCTCTATATCGATTCCGTATTTGCCAGCTGACTTTACAGTATTTCCAGAGATTGATGAAGCTGATGATTTAGTATTCAGGTAGATTCCGTTAGTAGAGGCATTTATGATAGAGTTCTTTGTAATTGAATTTGAAGTGCTTCCTTCTCTCAGCTGAATTCCGTAGAATGGAGAACCTTTTTTTCCGGTGCATGTAATCTTGTTTGATGTAATTGAAGAATTCTTTGTATCTACAAATCTGATTCCATGGCCATGAGTAGTGATAGTGTTATCAGCGACTTTTGCGCCGCTGATGAAATAATCTCCGGCAGGTACAGAATCGCTCTGGCTTGTTTTCTTTGAAGCGGAGGTCAGATTCATTCCCTCAAGAAGAATTGCAAGAGGCTCATATGATGCGTACGGATCAGTTCCAGTGCAGGAGATAGTATTTTTTGAGATATTGATATTCTGATTCTTTGAAGGAGCCACATAGGTATCTGGTGCAGAGGAAGCAGCTCCGCCTTCAGCAGTAGCGGTAGATGGCAGGAAGGTGCCAAAATCACGAACAGAATAGAGAGCTATTCCTCGTGGTGAATTGGTGATAGTGTTACCTGAGATGGTGCAGTTAATCCAGTTCATACCCTGGATGGCGCAGCTTTTCATATTCGAGAATTTACAGTTGGTTATCTGAATATTATCAAATGGAACATTTAAGAAAGTAGTGTGGCTTCCAACTCCACGAGGGGCATTGTCGAAGGTGCAGTTATTTATTTTTACATTTTTGGTCTGAAGTGCTTCTGAAAGGTATCCCTCTATGTGCTTTGCAACAGGTATATCGAGCTGAATACATTCATAGGCATATGTGACGTCCTTTGTATCGAGAAGCTGATTCTTAAAAGTACAGTTCTCAATGGTAAGACCATCGACACCGGCAGTCTCCATCAAATGGGCATTATGAGTATTCTGTACAGTCACATTCTTCATTGAAAAATTCTGCGTGTGCACAGCTTTTACCGCAGTGGCGCTGTTGCCTTGTTCATCGAGAGTGCCACCCTCGATAGAGATATTCTTGTAGTAGTATCCGGAGTGTGTATCGTTCTGGTCACCGACCTTTATGATATTTCTGGTGTAGGTAGAGCCGGCATCCTGAGTCAGGGTAACGCCGTCAAGTACGAGTTCAGTGTTGCTGTAGATTCTAAGTGCTGATGATAGCTCATAGGTTCCTGGGGCTACAACGATGCGGTAAGGATTTGAATCAGTTGCCTTTTCTTCAGCCTGATTCAGGGCATCCTGTATTGCATAGGATGCTTCTGTGTTCGCAATCCTCTCAGACGAGACATTTATGGTCTCAGCCTTTGCGTCTGTGGTATTCAGTAAAAAAACAGCTGCCGCACTGAGAATAGTAACAGCGGTTATTTTTCCAAGGATGTTAAGTTTCGTTTTTTGTAACATTTGTGGTACTCCTTTTATAACTATTGTGTCTGTGAGACCGTATTAGTAACACAGCCCTGATGAAATTGTAATGCAAATGTAAATTTACTTCAATACCAAAATGGTCAGCTCAAAAGGCATTGGCTTGACATGGGTATCTATGTGATATAGAATGTAGCTGGTTAGAAGAAACTAACACGCATAGAAAAGAAAAGAGGATGTTTTATGCTAAAAAAAGAGATCAGTGAACTTATCAACACACAAGTAAACAAGGAACTTTATTCTGCGTATCTGTATCTGGATTTCGCTAATTTTTTCCATGATAAAGGATTGGATGGCTTTGCCAACTGGTATGAGATTCAGACTCAGGAAGAGCGTGACCATGCAATGCTTATGCGCACCTACCTCATCAACAACGGAGATTCAGTTACATTTGATGCCGTTGCAAAGCCTGATGTCGAGAAGACAGATGTGATGACTATCCTCAAGGCTGCTTTAAAGCATGAGCAGTATGTTACATCTCTTATCAACAATATCTATGCTGCCGCTGATGCAGCAAAGGATTACCGCACCATGCAGTTCCTTGACTGGTTTGTAAAGGAGCAGGGTGAGGAAGAGAAGAATGCTGACGATATGATCAAGAAGTATGAGCTCTACGGTTCCGATGCTAAGGGACTTTACGCTTTGAACCAGGAGCTTTTAGGCAGAGTATATGCTGCTCCTTCACTTGTTCTTTAATGACTGTCTCCTAAGAAAATTTATTTATAATAAAAACAGGCATCACCTTCTAGTCACGAATTTGGGGCTGGCGTGTGGTGCCTGTTTGTTTTAAGTGATTGTTCTTTCGGATTGCAAATAATGCCAGTTTTTAGCATTAAGAGCAATCTGTGATTGACTAGCTCCTGGCTTCAAATACTGCTAGCGCTGAGAGAAATCAATCTTTGATATTTTATTTGTAAGAGTCTAGGATTTCAATTGCGTTTCGAATGCAGTCATCACACTCGCAGACAACCTTGCCTGTATTTATTCCCTTCAAGTCACCGCAGATAGAGGCACCTGATTTTTTTGTGAAATCTGTAAGCAGGCTTCTGGCAGTCATAACAGTGCCGTTACCTTTGGACATGATTCCAGCTGAAATCGCTGCTCCAATAACTGCACCGCAGGTTGACTGCATGCAGCCCATACCACCGGCAAATCCGGCACCAATCTCCTTGACCTGCTCGTCTGAAAGCCCTGTTTCTTCCTGATAGGCTTTTAAAACAGCCTGCGCACAATTAAATCCAGAGTGCTTGCATTTAACAGCATATTCCATTTTTTCCTTAGTATCCATATGAAGTAAGCTCCTTAATGATTTTCTCTCGATTTTAGCATTTATTGATGTGGTGTACAACATCAGAGATGTGATTTGTGATATCATAGGGCTGTAAATAAACAGCCTGAAGGCTGGGGAGGAATGCATATGATTCTTGAAAAAATAGCCTGCCTCGCTATTGGATATGTGTGTGGCATGTTTCTTACTGCGAACCTGGCAGCAAAGATCAAAACGGGAAAATCAGCATATGAGATAGGTTCAGGGAATCCTGGCATGGCAAATGTCATGAGTAATGTCAGCTTCTCAGCCGGAGTATTTACACTTGCTGGCGACATCCTGAAGGTTGTTCTTGCCGCTGTCATCTGCTATTTTCTATTTCCAGATCTGACACCAGCGCGGCTCAATTTTCTCTACAGTGGAGTCGGAACCTGTCTTGGCCACAATTTTCCCATATATCATCCAACTAAGGGCGGCAAGGGAGTTACGACCACCTGCAGTACAATAGTGCTTTATCAGCCAATCCCAGGACTTATCGCTGATGTGGTTGGAATGCTTGTGGTCTTTAAGACTGGACTTCTGCCTGTTGGAGCAGTAATCATTCCTCTCGTTTTTACACCTTATGCCTTCTACAAAGGTGGTGTAGAAGCCGGAATAATAAGCCTCTTACTTACTGTGATGATGTTCTTCAGACACAGAAATGGGCTCAAACGTACAAAAGAGGGTACGGAGCAGAGGCATGCAAAGCTGTTTGGGAAGTAAAAGAAACTGTAACTACCTGGGATTTTCAACAGACAGCGAGGCGAAATTAAAAAAATGCCGGGAGATTTCTCTCCCGGCACGCGTATTTATCAGAGTTTTTCAAGCGCCTGCTTTAAGTCAGCGATGATGTCCTCCTTGTCCTCGAGACCGCAGGAGATGCGGATCAGGCCAGCAGGGATTCCAGCCTCGGCAAGCTGCTCATCAGTCATCTGGCGATGAGTAGAGGTGGCAGGATTTAGGCAGCAGGTGCGGGCATCAGCTACGTGAGTTTCAATAGCGGCGAGCTTTAAGTTCTTCATGAATTTCTCAGCGGCAGCTCTGCCACCCTTGAGCTCGAAGGAAACAACACCGCAGCCGCCGTTAGGCATGTACTTTTTAGCAAGCTCATGGTACTTGTATGAAGGAAGACCAGGGTAGCTTACAGAAACGACTTGCGGGCATTTTTCAAGGAATTCGGCGACAGCCTGACCGTTCTCGACGTGGCGAGGCATGCGGACATGAAGAGACTCAAGGCCGAGATTCAGGATGAAAGCGTGCTGTGGCGACTGAATGCAGCCAAAGTCACGCATCAGCTGAGAGGTGCACTTGGTGATGAAAGCGCCCTCCTTGCCGAATTTCTCAGCGTAGGTGATTCCATGGTAGGACTCGTCAGGAGTGCAGAGACCAGGGAACTTGTCGGCATGAGCCATCCAGTCGAAGCGGCCGGCGTCAACGATAGCGCCGCCAACACAGGCACCGTGGCCATCCATGTATTTTGTCGTGGAGTGAGTTACGATGTCAGCGCCCCACTTGATAGGCTGGCAGTTGATCGGTGTCGGGAAAGTATTATCAACGATAAGAGGAACGCCATGAGCGTGAGCCGCCTTCGCGAATTTCTCGATGTCGAGGACAGTCAGAGCAGGGTTTGCGATGCTCTCGCCGAATAAGAGCTTGGTGTTGTCCTTAAAAGCGGCATTGAGCTCTTCTTCAGTACAGTCGGGAGATACAAAGGTAGACTCGATACCCATTTTCTTAAGAGTTACAGCAATCAGGTTAAAGGTGCCACCGTAAATCGAAGACGAAGCGACGATGTGGTCACCGCACTCGCAGATGTTAAACATCGCCATGAAGTTCGCTGCCTGACCAGAAGAGGTAAGCATAGCGGCAGTACCGCCCTCGAGGTCAGCAATCTTTGCCGCTACATAGTCGTTCGTCGGGTTCTGAAGTCTCGTGTAAAAATAACCGGATGCCTCGAGATCGAAGAGCTTTCCCATATCCTCACTCGTGTCATACTTAAAGGTCGTTGACTGAATGATAGGCACCTGTCTCGGCTCACCATTTCCCGGTCTGTAGCCACTCTGAACAGCCTTGGTTCCAATTCCAAATTCACTCATTTTATTTCCTCCTACTTCTATCGAAAAGATATGTAAATCATAGCGAATGTGAGAAGTAAATGCAATATTTTTTAGGCATATTCTGTGTCAGTTATACGGGTATGCACTTTAGCACAATAACATAGTAGTATATTATTGACATCAAGAGGCGCATTTGCTACGATTACATGTATATTTCTAATAAGAAAAGTTTTCAGTGAAAAGGAGTACAAACGATGAAAACCAGATGTAGAAAAATCGTATCATTAATACTTGCAGGCCTTATGACATTATCACTCGCGGGCTGTGGAAAGCAGTCAGCAGCGAAGGATGTGGACTACATAAAGAACAAGGGAACCTTAGTTGTCGGAATCACAGATTTCGCGCCGATGGATTACAAGGATGACGATGGAAACTGGATCGGATTTGACGCAGACCTCGCTAAAAAGGTCGGCGAAGATTTAGGTGTAAAGGTAAAGTTCGAGGAGATCGACTGGGACAATAAGATCTTAGAGCTTAACAATAAGACCATAGATGTCGTATGGAACGGAATGACACTTACAGACGAGGTTAAGAACTCAATGTCCTGCACCGATGCTTACTGCACTAACGCTCAGGTAGTCGTACTGCCGCAAGACAAGGCAGACCAGTATAAGGACGAGGACAGCCTTAAGAATCTCTCATTTGCAGTAGAGGCGGGATCAGCAGGAGAGGAAGCCGCAAAGGACAAGGGCTTAGGATACACCTCGGTTGACTCACAGTCTAAGGCACTTATGGAGGTGGCAGCAGGCACCTCTGATGCAGCAATCATCGACCTTATCATGGCAGGCGCGATGATCGGAGAGGGCACCAGCTATCCGAAGCTTACACACACAGTAGAGCTCACCAGTGAGGAGTACGGAATCGGCTGCCGCAAGGGCTCAGACCTTACAGACTACATCAATAAGGAGATCTCAAAGTTCTACAGCGATGGAACGATGGAAGAGATAGGAAAGAAGTACGGAGTGCAGGAAGCACTTATAACGAAATAAAGTCATTTTTGGAGCAGAATTATGTTTGTGGAAGTCACACTTTCGTTATTGAAAGGTTTTTTGTCAACGGTAGAATTGTTTGCGCTGACGCTGCTTTTTGCACTGCCGTTAGGACTTTTGATAGGACTTGGAGAAAAAAGTAAAATCAAGGTCATCAGCCTGCCGCTGAAGTTCATCATCTGGGTAATCAGAGGAACGCCTCTGATGCTGCAGCTGCTGCTTATTTTTTACGGACCGGGAATCCTTTTCGGGTACAATGTCTGGGGAGGAAATTCCTTAGGCAGATTCGTGGCAGCGCTTGTCGCATTCGTGATAAACTACTCGTGCTATTTTGCAGAGATATACAGAGGCGGGATCCAGTCGATACCGGTAGGACAGTATGAGGCTGGAGAGGTCCTTGGAATGACACATTCCCAGATTTTTAGAAAAGTAGTCCTCCTGCAGGTCATAAAGAAAATCGTGCCTCCTATGTCGAACGAGATCATAACTCTCGTAAAGGATACCTCACTTGCGAGAGTCATCTCCTCATACGAGATCATCTGGGCAGGCGAATCGTTCATCAAGAGCGCGGGAATCATCTGGCCGCTGTTCTATACAGGAGTGTTCTACCTCGTATTTTCAGGACTTCTGACTCTGCTCTTTAACTATATCGAAAAACGGCTGAGCTATTTCAGATAAGGAACAAACATGGCTCTATTAGAAGTAAAAAATATCAAAAAAAGTTTTGGCAGCACACAGGTGCTCCATGACATCAGTTTCGACTTAAATAAAGGCGAGGCTATTTCAATCATTGGTTCATCAGGAAGCGGAAAGACTACACTTCTTCGTTGTCTTAATTTCCTGGAGAGACCTGATGCCGGCACGATCACAGTAGATGGAAAGCTGCTCTTCGATGCCTCAGATAAAAATAAATTTTCCGAGGAAGAAATCAGAAAGAGACGTCTTCACTTCGGTCTTGTCTTTCAGAACTTCAACCTGTTCCCACAGTACACAGCCTTAGAGAACGTAATGCTTGCTCCTAAGCTTTTAAACGAGGGAGATGACGCGGAGCTCAAGGCCAATGCCGAGAAGCTGTTAGATCAGATGGGACTTTCTGATCGTATGGGCAATTATCCGCACCAGCTCTCAGGAGGACAGCAGCAGCGAGTTGCTATAGCCCGTGCTTTGGCACTTCATCCGGATGTGCTCTGCTTTGATGAGCCGACATCTGCGCTCGATCCGGAGCTTACAGGAGAAGTGCTTAGGGTTATAAGGGAGCTTGCAGAGAATAAAACGACTATGATCATAGTTACCCATGAGATGGCGTTCGCGAGAGATGTCGCAGACCGCGTAATCTTCATGGATGGCGGAGTTATAGTCGAGCAGGGTGATGCAAGAGAGGTTATAAATAATCCAAAGGAAGAGCGTACAAGGCAGTTCCTTTCCAATATTCATAGTAACTAATCCGTTGCAATATCCTACTGCCTCAATTATAATTATAGTAAAAAATACTGGATGGTAGGAAAAGTGAAAAAGTTTTTAATGGGAAATGAAGCAGCGGCATTTGGAGCAATCCATGCCGGTGTGAATGTAGTGGCAGGCTACCCGGGAACTCCTTCTACAGAGATTCTTGAGACTGTAGCCAAAAATAATGACGGCTCCATTCATGTGGAGTGGTCAGTAAACGAGAAGGCAGCGATGGAGGTCGCAGCCGGAGCGGCATATTCAGGAGCGAGAGCGCTTGTAACTATGAAGCAGGTCGGTCTGAATGTTGCAGCAGATCCGCTTATGAGCCTCTCATATGTGGGCGTAAAGGGCGGAATGGTCGTGGTTTCAGCAGATGACCCGGGTCCTATTTCATCACAGACAGAGCAGGATACGAGAACCTTTGCTATGTTCTCGAAGCTTCCGGTATTCGATCCGTCAAGTCCTGAGGAAGCATACCAGATGATGAAGGATGCCTTTGAGCTTTCTGAAAAAATCGGAAGCCCGGTACTCTTCCGTCCGACGACAAGAGTCTGCCATGGCTGTGCCTCAGTAGAGATTTCAGATTCATATGACAAAAATATCCCGGATGGCTTCGTAAAGGATACACAGCGCTGGGTTATTTTTCCACGCACATCTTTCTTAAATCATCAGAAGATCGAAAAGAGAAATCCAGAGCTCGGCAAAGAGCTTTCATCATATCGATTTAATACCGTATCGAAAAAGAACGGTAAAAAGGGAATCGCAGCAGGCGGTATCTCCTGGGCATACTTGAATGAAGCATTGACCAGACTTCCGGAAGCGAAGGACGTTTCACTCTTCAGAGTAGGAACACCTTTCCCGTTCCCTGAAAAGGCAGCGCTCGAATTCTTAGACGGCCTTGAAGAGGTGCTCTGCTTAGAGGAGCTTGATCCTGTAATCGAGAGAGCACTTATCTACACCGCCGGCAAATACCACTTAGACGTAACTATTCACGGAAAGCATGACGGCTACGTGAAAACTGCTGGGGAGAATTCTCCCGAGTCGGTTCTTTCGGATGTCGGTTCATTTTTAGCAGTAAAAATTCCAGAGAGCAGAAAGCTTCCTGAGAAGCCGGAGACACCGGTTCGTCCGCCAGTGCTCTGCGCAGGCTGCCCACACCGCGCGTCGTTCTACGCTGTAAAGCAGGCGATGAAGGGCAAAAAGGCAGTATTCTGCGGAGACATCGGCTGCTATACTTTAGGAAATGCAGCGCCGCTTGATATGGTAGATACCTGCCTCTGCATGGGTGCTGATGTCACAATAGCGCAGGGAATCAAGGCAGTCGATAAGGATACGACAGCCTTCTCATTCATCGGTGATTCGACATTTTTCGCATCGGGTATCACAGGCGTAGTTAACGCAGTCTATAACAAAAACGACATCATTCTTATCGTTCTCGACAATTCTACAACAGCTATGACAGGCCATCAGCCGCATCCGGGTACCGGAATCACGATGATGGATTTCTTCGAGAAGAAGAGACAGGGAATCCGCGAGGATATCGCAAATAAGGTCTCTATCGAGCAGATTCTAAAGGGAATCGGAGTAGAGTTCGTAGAGACAGTTGACCCGTTTGATCAGAAGAAGGCAGTTGAGACTGTTAAAAAAGCGGCTGACCTCAGTGGTGTGAGAGCGATAATTTTTAAAGCACCATGCATCGCACTAGAGAAGCCGAAGGCACTTTACGAGGTCGATGCAGACAAGTGTAAGAGCTGCCACAAGTGCATCAATGAGATAGGCTGCCCGGCCATCTCGATGAAGGACGGCAAGGCATTTATCGAGAGAACGCTTTGCTACGGATGCAGCCTCTGCGAGCAGGTCTGCCCGTTTGATGCTATATATCAGAAAGGAGGAGCATTATGACGAAAAGTATTCTCCTCTGCGGAGTCGGCGGACAGGGAACTGTCAAGGCCTCAAGAATAATTGCGCTTTCAGGAATGGAGGCAGGACTTAATGCGAGAACTGCCGAGACCATTGGAATGGCACAGAGAGGCGGCTCGGTAGTAAGCCACGTAAGAATTTCGGATCAGCCTATTTACTCACCGCTGATACCAAAGCATACGGCCGACGTTCTTATCGCGTTTGAGCCGGCCGAGGCAGTCAGATGCATAGACTATGTGAAGGACGACGGAGTCATCATCGTAAATAAAAAGGCGGTCACTCCTGTTACAGCGAGTCTTTCCGGCTCCTCATACGATGGGACAGAAGCAATTAAGTATCTGCAGGATAATTTTTCACATGTAAAAGTAATCGACGGCGACGCTATCTGCGAGAAGTGTGGTTCGGACAAGGTCTTAAATATCGCACTCTTAGCTGGTGCTGCTGCCTCAGGTGAGCTCGGCATCACAGTTGAAGGACTTAAGGATGCGATAAGAAAACAGCTGCCGGAAAAAACTCACGAGATGAACATTAAGGCAGTGGATATAGTAACGGAGGGATAAAATGGAGATCAGCGCAGAACAGTTAGAGCTTGTAAATGAGAGAATCAAAGCCCTTGAAAAGGCCGAGAGCTTCTACGGCAAAAAGCTTGAGGAGGCCGGCATTCACGAGGTACATTCTCCGGAGGATTTCAAGAAGCTTCCTTTCTCGGAGAAAAAGGATTTAAGAGATGCCTATCCGCTTGGACTAATGACAGCACCGGAGGAGGAGATAGTCAGAATCCATTCTTCCTCAGGAACGACTGGAAAGCCGGTCATCATCCCTTATACCAAAAAGGATGTGGACGACTGGGCCACGATGTTTGCCAGATGCTATGAGATGGCAGGAATCACGAAAAAGGACAGGCTCCAGATAACTCCTGGCTACGGACTCTGGACAGCAGGAATCGGATTCCAGGCGGGCTGTGAAAAGCTCGGAGCCATGGCTATCCCGATGGGACCTGGAAATACAGATAAGCAGATCGAGATGATGATCGCGATGGAGTCGACAGTTCTCTGCGCTACCTCGAGCTATGCACTTCTTCTTGCAGAGGAGATCGAGAAGCGTGGTCTTGTAGATCAGATAAAGCTTAAGAAGGGCGTTATCGGTTCTGAGAGATGGAGCGATAAAATGCGCAATAAGATCTCAGGAATCCTTGGCATCGAGCTTTACGATATCTACGGACTTACAGAGATCTATGGTCCGGGAATCGGTATCAACTGCAAGGGCCAGAAGCATATGCACTATTGGGATGACTTCATCTACATCGAGATTATCGATCCGAAGACAGGTAAGAATCTTCCGGACGGCGAGTGGGGTGAAATCGTAATCACGACTCTTAAAAAAGAGGGCGCACCTCTGATCCGCTACAGGACACATGACCTCTCGAGGATTATTCCTGGAAAGTGCAGCTGCGGCAGCCCTTATCCGAGAATAGATATCATTCAGGGAAGAACTGATGACATGATGAAGATTCACGGCGTAAACGTATTCCCGTCACAGATCGATGAGATCATCGCTGAGTTTGACGAGGCTACAAGTGAGTACCAGATCAGGATCTCACATCTCGATGGCAAGGATACGATGAGACTTTATATCGAGGCCACATCGGGACGTACAGATTTCAATGAGTTAAGTCAGAGAGTTGCCGAGAGAGTAAAGAGCAAGATTGGCTTTACCCCGATTGTAAAAGTAGTGGAGGAAGGCCTTCTTCCAAGAAGTGAAAAGAAAGCAAAACGAGTAATAGACGAGAGATTCGAGTAAATATTTAAGGAGAAAAGTATTATGAAGGAACTGATGCTTGGTAACAAGGCAGTGGCCCGTGGCTTGTATGAAGCCGGCTGCTGTTATGTGTCATCTTACCCGGGAACTCCGAGTACAGAGATTACAGAGGAAGCAGTAAAGTACGACGACATCTACTGTGAGTGGGCACCTAATGAGAAGGTTGCTATGGAGAGTGTCTTCGGTGCATCACTTGCAGGCAGAAGAGCATTCTGCGGAATGAAGCACGTAGGATTAAATGTTGCAGCTGACCCGCTCTTTACGATGTCATACACCGGTGTAAACGGCGGAGTTGTAATCGGAGTAGCAGATGACGCTGGAATGCATTCATCACAGAACGAGCAGGATTCAAGACATCACGCTATCGCAAGTAAAATCCCGATGCTCGAGCCATCTGATTCTAAGGAGGCTCTTGAGTTTACAAAGCTTGCATATGAGATTTCTGAGAAGTATGACACACCTGTACTTCTTAAGATGTGCACGAGAGTATCACACTCTCAGTCTATTGTAGAGACTTCAGACCGTGTAGAGCCAGCTCCGAAGCCTTATGAGAAAAATATCGCAAAGAACGTTATGACACCGGCTAATGCCATCAGACGTCATCCGATTGTTGAGGAGCGTACAAAAAAGCTTATCGATTATGCTGAGACAGCTCCGATAAACAGAGTCGAGATGGGTGGAACTGACCTTGGAATCATCACATCATCTACCTCATATCAGTATGTAAAGGAGGTCTTCGGAGATTCAGTTTCAATCCTCAAGCTTGGAATGGCAAATCCTCTTCCAAACAAGCTTATCCTTGATTTTGCTTCAAAGGTAAAGAAGCTTGCTGTAGTAGAGGAGCTCGATCCTATTATCGAAAATCACTGCAAGGCACTCGGACTCGAGGTTTCAGGAAAGGACATCCTTCCGATCTGCGGTGAATTTTCACAGAATATCATAAGAAAAGCCTTCGGCGTAAAGGTACAGGAGGGACCGTCTATAGATGAGGAGATTCCTGTAAGACCTCCAGCTATGTGCTCAGGATGCCCTCACAGAGGAATGTTCTACACCTTAAAGAAGAACAACTGCATCGTAATGGGAGACATCGGCTGCTATACCTTAGGCTCAGCAGCTCCTTTAAACGCGATGGATATGACGCTCTGCATGGGAGCTTCTATCTCAGCTACTCACGGCTTTAACAAGGCTAGCAAGGGTGAGTACGAGCACAAGACAGTCGCTGTAATCGGCGATTCGACCTTTGCTCATTCGGGAATGACAGGACTTGCGGACGCGGCCTATAACCAGTCGAATTCGACAGTTATCGTTCTCGATAACTCAATCACAGGAATGACTGGTCACCAGCAGAACCCTCTTACTGGTAAAAATATAAAGGGTGAGCCTGCAGGTCAGATCAACCTCGAGGAGCTCTGCCACGCTATGGGAATAAACCGTGTGGTAGTCGTTGATCCTTACGATCTCGATCAGTGCGATAAGGTATTAAAGGAAGAGCTTGCAGCAGATGAACTCTCTGTCATCATCTCAAGACGACCATGCGTACTGCTTAAGGAAGTAAAGAAAAATCCACCTGAATCTGTTGATCCAGACAAGTGCGTTGGATGCAAATCCTGCATGAGAATCGGATGCCCTTCGATTTCTATAAAAGGTGGCAAGGCACATATCGACGATACGCTCTGTGTCGGCTGTGGAGTCTGCAACCAGATGTGTAAATTCGGCGCTATCAGCCTTACAGGCAAGGAGGACAGATAATGGATACGAAGAATGTAATGATAGTCGGAGTCGGCGGTCAGGGCTCACTCCTCGCCAGTAAGCTCCTTGGAAGAATGCTTCTCGATGAGGGATACGATGTAAAGGTAAGTGAGGTTCACGGAATGTCCCAGCGTGGCGGAAGCGTTGTCACCTACGTCAGATACGGAACAAAGGTTGCAAGCCCTATTATCGATAAAGGCGAGGCTGATTATATAGTTTCATTTGAGCCACTTGAGGCTGCCAGATGGCTGCCTTTTTTAAAGGAGGGTGGTCAGATCGTAACGAATACTCAGGAGATAGATCCGATGCCTGTTATCACAGGAGCAATGACTTATCCTGAGAACATTGTTGAAAAAATGAAAGCTACCGGAGCTAAGGTCGATGCCCTTGACTGCTTAAGCCTCGCAAAGGAAGCTGGTTCTTCCAAGGCTGTAAATATCGTCCTTATGGGAAGACTTTCTCACTATTTTGATATGCCTGAGGAGTCATGGATGAAGGCACTTGAAGTAAGTGTTCCTCCGAAGTTCCTCGAGATGAATAAAAAGGCCTTTGTCCTTGGAAGGGATGCATGATGGAGAGATATTTTCAGAAGGATATAGAGTGTGCTCCGAGAGAGCAGATAATCGCGCTCCAGAATGAAAAAATAGTAAAGCAGGTTCATCACGTCTGGAACAGCGTGCCTTACTACAAGAAGCTGATGCAGGATAAGGGCCTGACTCCTGATGATATCAAGGGGATTGAGGATATTCATAAGCTTCCTTTTATTTCAAAAAAGGATCTGCGTGAGTGCTATCCTTACGGTATGCTTGGAGCTCCGTTAAAGGACTGCGTCAGAATCCATTCTACCTCAGGTACTACCGGAAAGAGAGTCATAGCCTTTTATACCAGAAAAGACCTTGACCTCTGGTCTGACTGCACAGCCAGAGCTCTTGTGGCAGCAGGCGCCACTGATGAGGATGTGGTTCAGGTCTCATACGGTTATGGACTTTTCACAGGTGGTTTCGGATTAAATGACGGTGCCATAAAGCTTGGCTGCCTGACTGTTCCTATGTCCTCTGGAAATACCGACAGACAGATCATGTTCATAAACGACCTGAAGGCCACTGTTCTCTGCTGTACTCCTTCATACGCGGCTTATATCGCTGAGACTATGAAGGAGCAGGGCTACACTCCTGACCAGATTCCTCTTAAGGCTGGAATCTTCGGAGCTGAGGCCTGGAGTGAGGAGATGAGACAGGATATCGAAAAGACCCTGGGGATCAAGGCCTATGATATCTACGGACTTACAGAGCTCTCAGGACCGGGAGTTGCCTTCGAGTGCAGCGACCAGTCTGGAATGCATGTAAATGAAGACCACTTCTATGTCGAGACTATTGATCCAAAGACAGGTGAGGTTCTTCCTGAGGGCGAGGAGGGTGAGATAGTCTTCACTTCTTTGGACAAGGAAGCCTTCCCGCTTCTCCGTTACAGGACCAGAGACATCAGCCGTCTGTCGAGAGAGAAGTGCTCCTGCGGCAGAACCTTTGTAAAGATGATGAAGCCGAAGGGCAGATCTGATGATATGCTTATCATCAAGGGAGTAAATGTATTCCCTTCACAGATCGAGACTGTACTTCTGAACCTTGGATATCCTGCCAACTATCAGATTATCGTTGACCGTGTCAATAACACTGATACCTTTGATATCCTTGTCGAGATGACTCCTGAGATGTTCACCGATGATATCGGAGAGATCACTGCCAGACAGAAGCAGCTTGTCAGCGCCCTTAAGGATATGCTTGGAATCAGGGCGAATGTTAAGCTTGTCGGACCAAAGACTATTGAGAGGTCTGAGGGCAAGGCGGTAAGAGTCATTGATAAGCGTAAGATCTGAGGAGGAAATTAAAATGAGTGTTAAACAGATTTCCATATTTCTTGAAAATAAACCGGGCACTTTAAACGAGCTTACTGATATACTTGCAAGCAACAATCTCGATATCAGAGCGCTTTCGCTTTCTGAGACTGAGGGCTTCGGAATCCTTCGTATAATTGTAGATGATGTCGTAGAGACCTGCTCTGTCTTAAAGGATGCCGGCTATGTGTGCAAAATCACACCTGTAGTCATCGCGATGATTCCTGATGAGACTGGCGGCCTGAACAGAGTCCTCTCAATCCTTAAGGATGCGAATGTTAATGTCCGCTACATGTATGCGAGCCTCGGCGGAAAGGGCCTTCACAGAGCTCTTATGATCTTCAAGGTGGACAACGAGACACTGGCTGAGACCTCACTTCGCGAGGCAGGAATCAGTCTTATCGAGCAGACGGACGTGGATACGATTTAAGTTATGATACAGGATATTTTTCCAGACAAGCTTTATAACCAGTATGACGTGAATGCATCTCCGTCAGAGAATTCGCCGGTTTATATTTTTAGAAGAGATAGTCTTTTGATAAACACAAAGGGTGGCTTCAGGCTGCCCTCTTATTCTGAGCTGAGCGAATATCTCGCTGAGAATGACGGGGCGAAGATTATTTTTCTTTTCAAGATTAATGAAGAGAAGAGGTTTCTGCTGCTGCCACCTTTGAGCAGTGGGGAAATGCATTCTGAGCGCGGCGTTCATTTTTTATATAGAAAAATATTTGACATCAGGATGAGCGGGCTCTGTTCGAAGACTGAGCTTTTTGCGATAACGACTGCCTATCACCTGAGCGTCTGGTACAATTCAAACCGGTTCTGTGGCCGCTGTGCTGCGCCTCTTGAGTTGTCTAAAAAGGAGCGGGCGCTTGTCTGCCCTCATTGTAAAAATACCGTATATCCAAGAATTAATCCTGCTGTTATCGTCGCTGTAACAGACCACGACAGAATCCTGCTGACCAAATACAGAGGACGGGCTGACGTGCCTTTCTATGCGCTTATTGCTGGCTTCGTCGAGATTGGTGAGACACTTGAAGAGACTGTGCAGAGGGAAGTCATGGAGGAAGCGGGCCTTCGTGTCAAGAATATCCGCTACTACAAGTCCCAGCCGTGGGGTAAGGCAAGCGATATTCTCTCCGGCTTTTTCTGTGACGTAGATGGCAGCACAGACATTACGATGGAAGAGGACGAGCTCTCTGTAGCCGAGTGGTACGATCGCGACAAGGTCATCGGTCAGCCCGACGATATGTCGCTTACAAATGAGATGATGATGCTGTTTAAGGCCGGCAAGGAGCCGAAGTAGGGCTTATTCCGTACCAAAAGCAGTTTTATGCCAGATGGTACGGAAAACGAGAAAGAGCAAGCTGTGGAATTCCGTACCAAAAGCAGCTTTTGGCCAAATGGTACGGAAAGGAAGAGAAAACAAGCTGTGGAATTCCGTACCAAAAGCAGCTTTTGGCCAAATGGTACGGAAAGGAAGAGAAAACAAGCTGTGGAATTCCGTACCAAAAGCAGCTTTATACCGAATGGTACGGAAAGGAAGAGAAAACAAGCTGTGGAATTCCGTACCAAAAGCAGCTTTATACCGAATGGTACGGAAAACATGAAAGAGCAAGCAGAGAAATTCCGTACCAAATGATGTTTTATGTCGGATGGTACGGAAAGGAAGAGAAAACAAGCTGTGGAATTCCGTACCAAAAAGCAGCTTTATGCCGAATGGTACGGAAAACATGAAAGAGCAAGCAGAGAAATTCCGTACCAAATGGTGTTTTATGACGGATGGTACGGAAAAGTAACGTATATTCTTTACCAAAAGTAATTTATTCCAGCTCTGCCTCAAACCACTTGATAAGTGCATTGAGATTCAAGTCAGAGTGTTCGACCTCCCGGGAGAAGAGATAGACGGTTTCTTCAAAAGTCAGGCCGATGCCGGCAGCGCTTATCATCATGATCCAGCGGACAGTCATCACAGCTATCATCGCGCGGGCGTAGATCTCGCCGTCGTAGATGCTGCCACAGAAGTAAGTGAACAGCAGTGACTCAAGCATTTTTTCAAAAATAAATGACTCCTCCGGTTCCGGGTTCATCGTCTTATTCCATTCAGATGAATCCGGGCCTTTTTTATTCCAGTAGATTTTTGTCTGCTCGAGAATATCGTGCCAGGACGGGTAGAGCTCTTCAAGATCCAGAAGTAGCTCCAGGCTTTCGCACATATACTTAAAAGAGTAGTCGATGGTGAACTGGCTTGAAAAATTCAACATATCCTGGCGACTGTTATTTGCTGAAAGATTGTTATTACTTATTGTACTCTCGTTTGAAAAAAGATTATACCCATGCCTTGGATTGTCTCCATCAGGAAGAACATCTTTATACGTGACATCATCCATAGGGGTGAATTCTCCCTCATCGTAACATCCTTGAAGGGTGAAGGCAGCCGAAGCGATGATGTCCATTTTTCTCTGAAGGGATATGTCATCTCGCCTTACGACTTTAAGCATCTGCTCCCTGGCATATGTCAGCTTATCAAAAAGGAAGAGGTCGAAATCATCGTAGTCGTCGATATCGTCCTCACTGTCATCCTCGCTTTCTTCAAAGGACAGGTGCTGTTTGGATTCAACCAGCATTCTAACTACTTCAGGGCAGGAGAGCGAGAGTGAGTATTCACGCAGATCTAAAAATTCCTCAGTGTGCCTCGGGTATAGCCGGCAGGTATCACAGAGATATTCTTCGCCAAGATTAGACTGAAGGTCACAGAGACCTGACTCGGCCAGCATAGAGCAGCGGCCATTATTCTGCTTGAAGCAGGATTCACTGAAGTCTATTCCTGAATGAAGACGCTTTTGGAATTCACCTGAGTATGCGTGGTATTTTTCAAGACTTTTATCATCTATCACGATCTGCCAGCCACTGCAGCAGTTCATTGGACATTTATCTGCGATGCAGCGGAACTTGTCAAAATCGTTCTGCTTTCTGAAAAACATATTTTTCCTTCTCTGATTAACTGATGAAACTTTTAGATCTCCATAATGGTGTGTCAACACAGTACATTAAGACCTGTGGATTTATGTTGGTTTTCTATTACAATGAGAGTATCTGCGAAATCAGTACTGCAATGAATTCATTCCTGCTGACTGACGGGGATTCGCCATCAGAATAAATGCTTCCTGCTGTGTCTCTGATTTCGGCTGGGAAGTCACGGGTTTTGGTCGAGAAGTTTATACCGATTCCTGTGATGTACCAGAGAGGTTTTTTGAGGTCGGCATCAAAACCGGCTTCAGTAAGGATGCCGCAGATTTTTCTGCCGTTTAATACACAGGAATTTGGCTTGGAGAATTCTGCCTTTTTGCCGCAGACCTGCTTGATTGTACGGCAGATGCATTTTGCAACGGAGGCGGTTATTTTTCCGGGATCCTTAAGCTGCATCTGGTCCGGGTACATGATGACGCTTAAATAGATGCCGCCGGCTGGGGACGAAAATGACTTTCCGGTGTGTCCTTGTCCTCCGGTCTGCGATTCAGCTATGACTGCGGTGCCGTGAGTGGCTCCGTTTGAGAGTTGGCGCAGAGCCTCTTTGTTTGTCGAATCTATCGAGTCAAAGACAAAGACATTCTCTGGATCATAATCGAGTTGCATAGTTTCAAAGAACGGAATCATGCCTTCTCTCGAGAGCTTGTCAGAATGCTCAGACAGACAGTAGCCCTTCTTCGTCGCAGCAGAGATATCGTATCCCCTTTCACGCAGAGTATTTACAGCCTTCCAGACCGCATTCCTGGATATATCAAGCTCTTCAGCAAGCTCTGCCCCGGAGAACCATTTGCCCCGGTTCCTTTCAAGACATTCAAGCACCATTTCAACAGTGGTCATAATTTACCTCTTCGACAGCCAATTGTCACCTGATAATTTCCTTTGTCACAACTATTATACGACATTTTAATATTGAAATGTATATGAAAATAAGAAAAGTAAATTATTAAAGCGAAGCGATTTATGTTTGCACGACAGGTACATGATGACAGAAAAGAATTAAGTCGTTATAATGAAATAAAAAAAGAAACGAGTAACCCTCTCAGCAATAATCGCTTACCAGAAAAAAACTCATTTCTTGGTTGGTATATTACAACTATTTTTGTGAATTGTCAAACTAATTTTAAACTTTCTATAATGGCTGTTTTTTAGGAAAGGAATTTATATGAAAAATACAACGCTGTGTTATATTTCTAAGGGTGACAAGGTCTTGATGCTTCACCGCACAAAGAAGCAGGACGATGTGAACGAGGGCAAATGGATCGGTGTCGGTGGACACTTGGAGCCGGGCGAATCGAAGGAGATGTGCGTGAAACGCGAGGTTTGGGAGGAAACCGGACTTACGCTAAATAGTCTTAAGTACAGAGGCGTGATTGATTTCTTCCCAGACAGATATGAGAGCGAGAGGATGTTCCTGTATACGTCTGATGACTTTGATGGCGAGATGCACGAATGTGATGAGGGTGATCTGAAGTGGGTTGAGAAAGACCAGGTGATGAATCTGAATCTGTGGGAAGGCGACAGGATTTTTCTAAAATATCTTGTGGACGATGAGCCGTTTTTTCATCTGAAATTATTCTATGAGGGAGATAAGCTGATATCATCTGAGCTGATGCCTAGGGTGATTCTGGCATCGCAGTCGCCGAGGCGGAGAGAGCTTCTAGAGCAGATAGATATTTTCCCGGAGATTATTCCTGGAGGGGTGGAAGAGTTTACACTTGAGACAGAGCCGGCAGCAGTAGTTGAGGACCTCTCTACGCAAAAAGCAAATGCGACTCTATTAAAGCTGCTGCGCTCCGGCCATTATACATCTGAGAAGCCAATCATTATTATCGCAGCTGATACCGTAGTTGTATCAGATGGCAAAATACTTGGAAAACCTGCGACACATGAAGAGGCATTTGATATGATCTCTGCCATTCAGGGAAAGACACATGAGGTCTATACCGGGGTGACGATATTTTTCTTAGAGAGCAAGAATGGCAAGCCTGAATTGACAAAACGGAAAACTTTTTCTGAGATGACGCAGGTAAGTGTCTACCCGATGACTGAGGCAGAGATCCGCGCATATGCAGACAGCGAGGAGCCGATGGACAAGGCCGGTGCCTATGGTATCCAGGGAACCTTTGGAAAAAATATACGCGGAATCCACGGTGACTACACAAATGTAGTTGGCCTTCCAGTAGGACGGGTGTGGAATGAGATAAAAGAGCTGTGAAGATAAATGTCATATTTATTTGTAAAAATGGTTGACAAAAATGACAATAAGCGCTATACTGCACATCAACAGTTGAAAAAAGAAAAGGAGTTTATTTATGGCTGATGTGACTACGAATAACGCAAACAGAAGCAGTAACAATGCAAAAATCAGATTTATTACCACGACAGCTCTTATGGCTGCGGTGATCTGTATTTTGGGACCGCTGTCGATTCCTATCGGACCGGTGCCGATTTCTCTTACAAATCTCGCGATTTATTTCACTATGTATATCCTCGATACGAAGCGTGGAGTTGTGGCATATCTTATTTACATGCTGATTGGACTTGTAGGACTTCCGGTTTTCTCTGGTTTCCAGGGCGGACCTCAGAAGCTGTTCGGACCTACAGGTGGTTACATAATCGGATTCTTCCCGATGGCACTTGTTATCGGACTTTTTGTAGATAAGTATTTCAAGAAGCGTGTTCTCTGCGTAATCGTAATGGACGCCGCTACCTGGATTGCTTACCTGCTTGGCACAATCTGGCTTGCAGTTTCAGCAGGCATGACATTTAAAGCAGCACTTATGGCTGGAGTGATTCCTTTCATAGCAGAGGACCTGATAAAAATGGTTTTGGCCGCAGTTATCGGACCTACGCTCCGCACGAGACTAAGCCGTTTCACAGCGCTCGATTAATTGCCTACGCGGACTGGTTTCAATTCATGTATGGAAAGTTGTAAAAGTTTTAGATGAATATTCGTGAATTAACAGATGAGATTTTAGCGGGGAAGAGGCTGAAGCGTGGAGAGGACCTTTCATTTTTTAAAGATTGTGATCTGGCTGAGCTGAGAAGTGGAGCAGACAGAATCAGGGAAGCTTATAGTGGCGACAAGGTCGACCTATGCTCTATCATCAGCGGACGTGGCGGAAAGTGCGGAGAGAACTGTAAATTCTGTGCACAGTCAGCACATAATCACACGAACTGTGAGGTGTTCGATTTCAAGGACGAGGACGAGATCGTCGCTATGGCGAGATCGAATCAGGAAGAGGGGGTCGACAGATTCGCTATAGTTGATTCTGGATACGGTCCGTCTGATGCTGATTTTGAAAAAATAATCAAGGTCGTCGAGAGAATGCACAGGGAGCTTAAAATCGAGCTCTGCTGCTCGCTCGGCTTCATGACCAGCGAACAGTTCCACCGCCTTCATGTGGCAGGAATCACCGGCATCCACAATAACATCGAGACATCGAGGAAATTTTTCCCACATATCTGCACGACTCATACCTTCGATGATAAAATCGCGAATATCAGGCGCGCACAGGCCGAGGGACTTGCAGTCTGCTCCGGTGGAATCATCGGAATGGGCGAGGACTGGGACGACAGAATAGATATGGCGCTGACTCTCTCAGAGCTTTCGATAAAGTCGATTCCTGTCAACAGTCTTATGCCGATAAAGGGTACACCGCTTGAGAATCTGCCGAGACTTTCGGAGGACGATATTCTTAGAACGATTGCAATCTTCAGGTTTATAAATCCTGAAGCTGATATAAGGCTTGCAGGTGGACGCGCACTGATGGCCGATAACGGAAAATGCACCTTCTCATCGGGCGCGAGCGCCTCGATCACCGGCAATATGCTTACGACCTCGGGCTCTACGATAAAGCAGGACAGAGCAATGCTTGCGGAGCTCGGAAGAGATATCACTCCGGACTGGGAGAGACCGGAGGAGGAGAGATGGGATTATAACTTTAAATGGAAGGGTGAAGCAGTTTAAAATGCCTCCCTTTTACCTCACTCACAATCCATAAAAAACGCCTCAGGAAATTTTCCTGGGGCGTTTTCTCACGCCATCTTATCCTGCAGATGGAAATACGCATTCTTTGGCATCTCTACCTTTTTTGAATCATCGTAATGCTTGATATCATAGTAGATCGAGCTCTTCACATGGTCAGCGCAGAAGTGCGCTCCCCAGATGCCGAGCTTAGATATACGTCCAGATTTCTTTCGCGCGCTCTTTGTCCGCGGTGAAATTATCGTCCTCGAAATTCATGTACTTGAAGCCAAGCTTTTTGTACATGCTGATTTCTTCAATTACATTTTCAACGCTGCGCTGGCGGTACGGCGAGAACATTCTCGATGTCGTGCAGAAGGTGCAGCGGAAAGGACAGCCACGGGTAGAGATTACATTTGCGGCTTCGCATGGAGTCTTGAGAATCGAGTAATCAGGGAAAGGCACCTCATCGAGATTGCAGATAGGAATTCCCTGAACTATTTTTTCAGTGCGTCTGCCCTCTACGACATCGAGGATTACCTTTTCACCCTCGCCAGTGATGACCTGGTCAGCGTGAAGTGCGCCCTCCTCCGGAAGAGCAGTCACATGCATTCCACCCATTATGACTCTGGCTTTTGATTTTTTATGGATGATATCACAGAGCTCGTAGCCGCGGAGAACATTCGAGGTCATACAGCTGATACAGAAGACGTCGGTGTCCTTTAAAAGTCTGCTGTAAGGCACCGAGCCGTTCAGCTCCTCATAAACGCTTACGTCGTGGCCAGCGCGTTTTAGGATTCCTCCGAGAATTAAAGGACCTGTGATAGAATTGGACTGGCCATAGAGCTTTCCGGCCCAGCGGTAAGGTGGAAAGCGCTTCAAGGCTGTAGTAGGTGTGATAAAAACAACTTCTGGTCATGGGCATGTACGGCTATATCCATCTGGCTGACTGGGATAAAGATGATGGCAGTCTCTATGAATCCGCGCACAGGCTGCTCGGAGATCTGCTGGAAAGCGGTATTTTTACAAGTGTGTAAATGATATTTTTTGATATTCGGGGTTGCCCTCAAAATACCAATGCGGTAAAATGGAAACCAAGGCAGGCGGGCTGCCTTTAGACTGGAGTTGAAATGCATTTTATTAATCAGATTACAGCAGGCGAGCAGATCAGAGAAATCTACATGGTAAAGGACGTTAAGCAGGCTGTGACTAAAAACGGCAAGCCTTATCTGAATGTGACGCTTCAGGATAAGACTGGTACGATAAACGCCAAGATCTGGGATCCGGATTCACCGGGGATTGAGGAGTTCGACGCGCTCGACTATGTGAGCGTCGGTGCTGAGTCCCAGGAGTACCAGGGGAACATGCAGCTGATCATCAGGCAGCTTACGAAGGCGCAGGAGGGTGACTATGTGCCGTCCGATTATCTGCCTTGCTCGGAGTATAATATCGATGATATGTACTCGGAGCTTCAGAGACTTATCGATTCTGTAAAGACTGATTATATGCAGAAGCTTTTGAAGTCATTTTTCGATAATGAAGATTTCAAAAAGAAGTTCTGCTTCGGTTCAGCGGCCAAGTCAGTCCACCATAATTTCGTTGGAGGACTGTTAGAGCATACGCTTTCCGTTACCCGTGTCTGCAATTTCTTCGCGAAGCATTATTCGTTCCTTGACAGGGACCTGCTTCTCACTGCAGCTATCTGTCACGACATTGGAAAAATAAAAGAGCTCTCTCCTTATCCTGCTAACGACTACACTGATGAGGGCCAGCTGATTGGTCACATAGTTATCGGTGCTGAAATGGTCCGTGACCACATTAAGGATATTCCTGAATTCCCTGAGACGAAGGCACGCGAGCTGATTCACTGCATTCTTGCTCATCACGGTGAGCTCGAGTTTGGCTCTCCAAAGAAGCCGGCTCTCTGCGAGGCTATGGCTCTCTCTTTCGCTGATAATGTTGATGCAAAAATGGAGACCATGCGTGAGTCTATCTACAGCAGCTCAGCTACCTCACCGACAGCCTGGAAGGGCATGAACCGCTTCCTCGGAACAAATCTCCGCGGGACATTCCCGGATGAGGTGTGAAAACATTTAAGTGTGCTTTTTGAGCGCATGACTTCTGCCACTGATATTCATATTGATGATATTTGCATGGCGCCGCG
>SAMEA3663052__coassemble_483_pt1 | contig 27631 bp, 28 predicted proteins | sample SAMEA3663052__metabat2_low_PE_012 | metagenome-assembled genome bin SAMEA3663052 (sample SAMEA3663052) | pig gut metagenome | biome: pig gut; feature: pig-associated habitat; material: faeces | place: France | collected 2012 | reverse complement strand
GCGGAACATGGACTTTTTTTTATAAAAAATAAAAGCAGATTAAATACAACAGCAAATTAAAAAATTGATGAGATGAGAAATAAATAACGGTATTAGCCTAAGACATATATTAACGAAATACAGAATCAGATTTTTTAATAATTAATGAAGTAATCAGGAGGAAAAGAATCTAAAATGAGACTCAGAAATATCCCCGGATCGAAGGAAGCCGTAGCTGAGAGTATTTTTACAATAGATGAACCCGAGCAGTATAAGGGCAGGTTCAGCGAGACGTTCTTTAGCGGTAAGCCGTTGCGTATAGAGATAGGAATGGGCAAGGGCCGATTTATCAAGGAGATGGCTCTGACGCATCCGGAGAACGGCTATATAGGGATAGAGATGTACTCATCTGTGCTCCTGAGGGGAATCCAGAAGCTTGAGGCGATGGAGGAGCCGCCAGCGAACCTGAGGCTATTGTGTATGGATGCCAGAGAACTTACGAATGTGTTTGGAGAGCAGGAGATAGACAGAATCTACCTGAACTTCTCAGATCCCTGGCCGCGAAACAGGCACGCTAAGAGAAGGCTTACTCATCAGCGGTTCTTAGATCTCTATCATGTGATTCTTAAGGACGGCGGACAGATAGAGTTTAAGACGGATAACACCGACCTCTTTGATTTTTCACTAGAATCGATAGAGCAGACACCGGGATGGAAAATTATTGCTGTAACCCGCGATCTTCATCACGATGCAGCCATGAATGCAGGGAATATCATGACTGAGTATGAGGAGAAGTTTTCAGCGAAGGGAAACCCGATATACAAGGTCATATTTGAGAAAGAAGATAAATAAAATCACAGATACATAGGAAAAGACAGGCACAAGAGATTGCCTGTCTTTTTTAAAATTTCAAATGAAAGTTGATTTATGCACACTTTATCAGAAAATATAGAAAACTGAATACTATATCTAGATGAGTTATCCACATTTTGTGGAAAACATGTGGACAACGAAATGTTCGATAATGGTTTTCGTTACAAAAAATGTAATATCAGGTTCTAGTGTTTATCGTTATTTCTGATTTTCTTATACTTTATCCTGCCTTTTTTGGCAGAATGTACGTCTCTCTGGTGCTTTGAAACTGACCAGTATATATGGCGGAGAAAAAGGAAAATTCCGATAGCAGCGGCCAGTGCCAAAGCGGCAGCTATAACAATCAGGAAGATATTTACCTGAATGAAAGAAGAGCTGTCATTTTTATCATCAAGATTGGCCGAAAGATTATGAAAAGGATAACTTGATTCTTCAGATGTATTCGCCTTTAGTTGGCAGGTTCCTACTTTTTTATTGCCATACTTAAATTCCATAAGACCTATTACACTACTGTCTGAAGAGGATGACTTCTTCAGAGAAGTAGTCACATCTGATTCAGAAGCATTTTTTGGAATCATGATGGTTGAAGAATCATCGACAGAAATAAGAGATGAATCAGCACCATAATTTGTGGTTCCAAGCTTTGAAGAATCAACAGAAAGATTGCTCAGGTCAGATACCTTAACAGACTTGAAATTCTCAAAGCCCCAGTCCAGAAGTTTTCTGGTATCAAGCCAGTGGTTCGGAGTCTGTGCACACATAACAACACAGACTAAAGTGCGGCCATCTTTTTTAGCATAGGTCACAAGAGTTGACTTCGCAGCAACAGTGTAACCAGTCTTACCACCGACACAGTAATCATAGAGATATCTGGATGTATGGTAGTAGTTAAGCATGCAGTGATGGTTGTTTAAATAGGTACTGTCTTTATGCTTGTTTGTCGGCGGAATCACGTAAGTCCTGGTTCCGGTTATTTTTGCAAAAATGAGATTCTGATATGCGGCACGTGAAATCTTTGCCATGTCGAGAGCTGTGGTCCAATGCTCCTTATCAGGCAGACCGTTTGGATTATCGAAATGAGTGTGGGTACAGCCCAAAGACTCGGCCTTGTCGTTCATCATTTTGATGAAATTCTCTTCGGTCCCGCCTACATGCTCGGCAATTGCCCAGGCGCATTCATTTGCAGACTCGAGCATCATGCCATAGAGCGACTCTTCCATAGTCATTTTCTCGCCGATATCGCGGGAAATGCTCGAGGTACCGCCATAGCTCTGCGCGACGGCATCCTTGGAATAGGTAACAGTCTCGTCGAGAGAGCTGTGCTCTAAGGCAACCATCGCAGTCATGATCTTTGTGATACTGGCTGGATAGTGCTTGGCGTTTGGCTTTTTGCTGTAAAGCACTGTTCCGCTGTCTACATCCATAAGGACAGCAGACTTTGACTCGACCTTCGGCCCCTTGGGCCATGAAATCTCGCCGGAAGAATTGTCAGAAGAGCCATCGGATTTGGCGGTATCAGTGGTGCCAGTCGCCATAACAGGCGCAGCACCTAAAGCAACACTTGAAAAAACAGTTGTAGAAAGAACTACAGCTGCAAATATTTTTTTGAAATTTATAAAATACATAATAACTCCGTTTGAAAAATAAAAATTCCCTTAATATAATAAAGCAAAACAGAATTTATTGCAATCAAAACCGTGGAAAAATAAAATATACTATGGTATAATTTTACATATTACTTGAACGGCGTTCGGCAATTATTTTGACAAAAGAGGATACTATGAAGCCAGAAATACCAATGTATCGTGATGAAAAGAGGACCTATGACCTCGAGAGAATAGAGGCCCTTATAGAAGAAAACGGTGGACTCGCGAAAACGAAGGATATAACAGACTTAGGTGTCGACTATCGCAGGCTTCAGCAGTTTGTTGCCGACGGAGAGCTCACGAAGATAAAAAACGGATTCTATTCAGAGAAAAAATGCAAGATATCAGAGGAAAGGCTCATCTATGCGATGTTTCACAGGGATGGAGTGCTTACGATGGAGAGCGCACTCTACTACCATGGCTATCTGAAGCAGAGGCCTTATGGCTGGGCGATAGCGATAGATAAAAACGCGAGCAAATCCCGGTTCAACCTCGATTATCCACTGGTGACGCCATATTACACAAAGGCAGAGGTTTTGGAGCTTGGAGTTGAGACACTTGAGAGGCCTGGCTTTGAGATGAAGATCTATGACAGGGACCGTCTGATCTGCGATGTCCTAAAGTATCAGGAAAAAATGTCCAAGGCCGAATTTCAGGAGGGCGTCTTTAATTATATTCGCGATGAAAGAAAAAATATCGAGCATCTGATGTACTATGCCGAGGAGCGGGCCGTAAAGAAAAAGGTCCAGTCGATGATAGGGGTGTGGCTCTGATGATGAGACGTTCTGACTTGAAAAAATACTCTAAGCAGCAGAATATCCCGTTTGCCCAGGTTTTGGGATGGTATGTCGCTGGGCTTGTGCTGTACTTTACAGAGAAGACAGACTTTAACCAAAATCTGTTGGTAAAAAATCCGGTTTCACTTGATCCTCATCAGGATGTCCATATACTTGAAGACGGAATAAGATGCTGTTATATCGAGGATGAGAGTATCGGCAAGGCAGCAGGCTTTATCCCAGGCTGTGCGTATACTAGGGACTTTACAGCGAAGCTGCTTCTGCAGATACAGAAGGCAGCAGTAAAGGAAGACTGTCCGCTGGTCATAAAGATCGGAACAGGAAATCGGGTTGAATTTTCCTTCGACGGGATGTATGTGCCGCTTGAGGTAAAAATAGAGCCGGTGACTGATTTTTTCAAGGATAAGAAAACGGACTTCGAAGAAGAGGAGCCGGAAGATTTTTCGAGAGAGAAAACGACGTATGATTTCTTTGACCCGGAGATACAGGAAATAGATGTAAGAGTCTATCCAAAAGAGTATCAGGCTGCGGACTATATCTGTGAGATCCTCGAAAAACTCGAATTGATAAACGATATGGATATCTACCTGTATCTGTACAGGCTGCTTGGTACGACAAAGTTTGCGGCCAGAGACATCTACGATGCGATTGAGGCTGAGAAAAAGTCGGAACTCAGCTGGCACAGCTTTGAAGTATTCAAAAGCTATGTGAAAAATTCCCATATGAAGAAAAAATGGAAGGTCCTCTTAAGAAGGCACAGGATAAAAGCGCCTGGCTGGGAAGAGACGATGGAGGTCCTTATCAGGTTTATTGAACCGATCTGGGCAGCACTTACAAAGGGAGAACTTTTCTTTGGAGACTGGATGCCAGAGCTTGGAAGGTATTTGGAGTGATGGAGTTATTAGAAAAATTAAAACAATTACGGCAGGATGACCCGTATCCTATGCATATGCCGGGTCATAAGCGCATCAGATCAGACTTTCCTGATGTATATGATATAGACATTACAGAGATAGAAGGGTATGATAATCTTCACAGGCCGGAAGGCATCATAAAGCAGCTTGCCAAAGAAACTGCTGAGCTATACGGCGCAGATGAAGCCTACCTCTCAGTTGGCGGCTCGACAGATATGATACTTACGGGTATTTTTGCCGCGACAAAACAGGGAGATAAGGTACTTATCGCAAGAAACAGCCACAAAAGTGTCTACCATGCGGCGATACTAAGGGATTTGGACGTCAGCTATGTCTATCCGGAAATTCTCGATTTTGGAATACCAGGAGAGATAAAGCCGGAACAGTTAAGTGAAATACTTTCATCTGAAAAGGACATAAAGGCCTGCGTCCTCACCTCACCTACTTACGAGGGAGTGATATCCAACATTGAAAAAATATCCGATATCTGCCATAATCACGGAATACCTTTGATGGTAGATGCGGCTCACGGCGCACATCTGGGGTTCGGTGATTTTTCAAAGAATCCAATAAGTCTGGGTGCAGACGCAGTAATCGTAAGCCTTCACAAGACACTGCCGTCTCTTACGCAGACTGCCTGCCTTCTAAGGAATAAAGACAGCCTTATCAGTGCTGAGCTTATCAGAAAATACTTCGACTATTTCGAAACGAGCTCACCGTCCTATGTGCTGATGGCTGGGATTGACCGGTGCGTTTCATTTTTACAGGAAAAAGGGAAAGCTGCATTCGAAGATTATGAGATAAGGCTTGGTATACTCCGCAGACAGATTGAAAAAATACCGCAGATTACACTGTTTAAGCCGGACAGCTTTGACTACGATCCGTCTAAGCTCGTGCTCCACTTAAAGGGCAAAAGCGGGATGGAACTTGCAGACATCCTAAGACGTGGTAAAATAGAACCTGAAATGGCTTCGCTTGACTACTGTCTCGCAATGACTTCGGTAATGGATACGGCTGAAGGCTTCGAGCGCCTGATAAAGGTTTTGAAGGCCAGCGAACCGGGAGAAGAGGAAGGTAAGGCAGCAGGCCTCTATTCGATAATGCCAGAAAAAAAGTACAATATTGGGATAGCGGAGCGGTCGCGTATATTTTTTAAAGAAAAAAATAAGGCGGCCGGCGAGGTAAGTGCCGGGATAGTCACAGTCTATCCGCCTGGAATACCGATTATTGTGCCTGGCGAGGTATTTACTGAGCAGGTGATTGAAAGCCTTGAATCAGCAGAGGCAGCAGGTCTGACTATTGATGGAGATTCAGACGGAAAATTCGCTTTGATAGAAGGTAAATGATGGGGAAATTATATGTAATTGTCGGTAAAAGTGCCTCGGGAAAGGATACTCTCGAGAAAAAATTAAGAGACGATAAAAGCCTGGGCTTAAGGCACATAGTACCTTATACGACAAGGCCTATCCGCGAGGGTGAAAAGGACGGAGTTGATTACCACTTCTGTACGGTAAGGCAGTTCTGGCAGATGACTGAGGCTAAGAAGATCATAGAGTACCGCACTTATAATACAGTGTTCGGTAAGTGGACTTATTTTACCGCGGATGACGGGCAGATAGACCTGAATTCCCATTCTAGTATTGTTGTGGGAACGCTCGTGTCGTTAAAAGAATTCACGAAATACTTTGGCAGAGAAAAAGTAGTGCCGATATATATAGAGGTGGAGGACGGCGAGAGGCTGCAGAGAGCCTTAAACCGCGAAAAGCATCAGAAAAATCCTAAGTACAGTGAGCTCTGCCGCAGATTTCTTGCAGACCAGGAGGATTTTTCAGAGGAAAACCTGCTTAAGGCCGGTGTTATTCACCGTTTTGAAAATATAGACACCACACGGACCGCTGCAGAGATAGCAGAGTTTATCAAAGGTGACATGAATGGACATTAAAGTTAATTCGGTAAATCAGACACAGCCACAGACTGAGACTCAGGAAAGCAAGAAGACAGACAGTGATTTTAAATTCACGCTGACATCGAAGATCGAGGATGCGGAGCTTAAGGAAAAGCTCAACGGCCTGATGAGCCAGATCGATGAGCAGGGAAAAAAGCTGGCTGATCATATGGACATCCGCGACATGAAAAAATACCGCGGACTCGTAAAGAGTTTCATTAATGAGGTCGTAAATCGTTCCCACTCGTTTGAAAGAGAGAATTTTCTTGACAGGAGAGGACGCCACAGAGTCTATGGCATGGTAAAGCTGGTCGACAAGAACTTAGATGATCTGGCACAGGAACTGGTTTCTGAGGAAAAGGACCATCTGTCTATACTCGGAAGAGTAGATGAGATCCGTGGCCTGCTTTTGGATATTGCTGCATGAAGATTGATGAGATAGCTGGTCAGAAAACGGCAGTAACACATTTAAAAAATGCTTTAATAAAAAACCAGATAGCACAGGCCTATATGCTTATCGGCGAGCCGGGTATGGGCAAAAAAACTATTGCCACGGCATTTGCTGAGTCTATTCTCTGCGAAGAGAGAAAACCCGGTGAATACGAGCACTGTGGCAGCTGCCAGAGCTGTCATCAGGTAGAAACGGGAAACCATCCGGACTGTATTTTTGTTTCTCACGAAAAGCCAGAAGTTATAACAGTTGATGAGATCAGAGAGCAGCTGGTCTCTGATGTGGACATCAAGCCATACCAGGGAAGCAGAAAGGTCTATATAGTTCCCGATGCTGAAAAAATGAACGAACAGGCCCAGAATGCTCTTCTTAAGACTCTTGAGGATCCGCCGGAATATGCTGTTATCATTCTTCTTGCAGCAAATGCTGATATGATGCTTCAGACGATCCTCTCGAGAAGCATCAAGCTGCCGCTTTCACCACTGCCTGACGAGGTCATTGAGGATAAGCTGATTAAAAATTACGCTCAGCCGAAGTATCGGGCTTCATCTATAGTAAAGTTTGCCAGGGGAAACCTCGGACGGGCTATAGAGATGTCGGAAAACGATGATTTCATTGAGGATAAGAATCTTGCAGCAGAGATTATGAAAAAAGTAGTGCATACTGAGAGCTATCAGTGGAAGGAATGGATAGACGAACTGTCGAAGGATAAGAGCAGACTTTTATTTTTTCTTGAACTGTTTATGGACTATTACAGGGATATACTGATGTTTAAGTCCGGAGCAGGCCGGGAGAGGCTTATGTTTGCTGATGAGGGAGATGTGATTGCAGAAGAGGCTTTTGAGTATGATTTTGAAGGACTGAAAAACTGTGTAGAGGCGATTGAGGACGCTAAGGCAAAAATCCGCTCGAATGTCAAGCCTTCGCTTGCACTGGAGAATCTCTTCATCACTTTCAGCCGTAATTACTCAGAATAGGAAGGTTTTTATTTTATGCCAAGAGTTACAGCAGTAAAGCTGCGCATAGCTGGAAATAACGAATACTATGACGCAGAGGACTACGATTTACATATTGGGGACAGCGTTCTTGTAGAGACTGAAAGAGGGCTTGAGGTCGGAGAGGTGTCGCTTCCTGTCTTAGAAGTAGATGAGGAGAAGCTCAAGACTCCTTTAAAGCATATAGAACGACCATGCACAAAGGAAGATCTGGAGCAGCAGAAGGAAAACAAGGCAAAGGAGACGGAAGCCTTTGAAATCTGCCGTCAGAAGATAGCTGAGCATGGTCTCGAGATGAAGCTTATCAGAGCTGACTACACCTTTGACAGAAGAAAACTTACATTTTTCTTCTCAGCTGAGGGAAGAGTTGATTTTCGTTCACTCGTAAAGGACCTTGCTTCGGAGTTTCGGACGAGGATCGAGCTTAGGCAGATCGGCGTTCGTGATGAGACCAGAATTCTCGGGGGCCTGGGAGTCTGCGGAAGACCGCTCTGCTGTGCTACATATCTGCATGATTTTAACCCTGTTTCGATAAAAATGGCCAAGGAGCAGAATCTCTCCTTAAATCCTACGAAGATTTCCGGTCTCTGCGGAAGGCTTATGTGCTGCCTGAAGAATGAGGAAGAGACCTATGAGTATTTAAATAAATCGATGCCACGCCGTGGAGATGCAACTGTTACTCCGGATGGTGAAGAGGGAACAGTTTATAATGTTAATATCCTGCGCCAGCGTGTAGCGGTTATTTTTGAAAAAAATGACACCAGAGAGATCAGGGAATACGACGCGGATGAGCTGGATTTTGCACCAAAAGGTTCGAGACAGCTGGTTCCGAAGCCGAAGAAGGAGTCTTCTGAGGAGTCCGGACCGATAGTTAAGGACAAATATCAGGCAGCTGTAAAGGCCGCTATCGAGAGAAATACAGAGGAGAAGGCAGAGAAAGAGGAACGTGAGAAAGCGCGGAAGGAACAGCGCAGTAAAGACAAAAAGAACAACCGCGGTGGCCGGAATGGCGGCAGAAAAGGCGGCGGAAAGCCAAATGAGGGGAACCAGAAGAGGAGAAACGAAAATTTCCGCCGCAGAGGGAATGCCTCAAGCGACGAGCAGTGGGATGAGTACAATGGCAGGACTAATAACCGCAGAGGCGGTTACAAAAAGAAAAACAACGACGGCAAAAACCGTCAGAAGAACGAAAACCGCGAGAAAAAAATAACAAACGGCGGTTATTCGAGCTTCGCACGCGACAATAAAGATAACAAAAATGGAGATTCTGCGGAATGAAGACCGATCCCGTGTTAAAACCAGGCGAGCGGATTGATGATCTCCAGAGAAACGGGCGGGTCATCATCCAGAACCCCGCCCGTTTCTGTTTCGGGATCGATGCTGTCCTGCTTTCCGGTTTTGCCCATGTAAAAAGAGGCGAGACTGTTATCGATTTAGGCAGTGGAAACGGCATTCTGCCTATACTTCTCGAAGCTAAAAACGACGGGAAAAGCTTTACCGGTCTTGAGATTCAACCTGAGAATGTAGATATGGCAAGGCGGAGCGTAAGAATTAATGGCACTGAAAAAATATCGTTCATCGAAGGCGATATAAAAGAAGCGTCTCAGATATTCGGCAGAGGCAGGACCGACGTAGTTGTCTCAAATCCGCCGTATATGAAAGCTGGAAGCGGTGTTAAAAATTCAACCGACGCAAAAATGATCGCCCGCCATGAGATTCTCGTAAGCTTAGATGATCTGGTCAGGGAGACGTCTGCGCTATTAAAGGATGGCGGCAGATGCTACTATGTGCACAGACCGTTTCGGCTGGTGGATATTTTTTCAAAAATGAGAGAGAACAAGGTGGAGCCTAAGAGGCTGCGCCTTGTGTATCCGCAGATAGACAAAGAGCCGGTGCTGGCGCTGATTGAGGGCAGAAAAAATGGCGGGGACGAGCTCAAGGTAGAAAAGCCGCTGGTTCTCTACAATAGTGATGGCACCTATTCTGATGAAATGAGGGAAAACTATGGATTCTGAGGGAGCGCTTTATCTGGTAGCTACGCCGATAGGAAATCTCGAGGATATGACTTTTCGGGCTGTCAGAGTCTTAAAAGAGGCTGACCTGATTGCGGCAGAGGATACGAGGACTTCAGGGGTTTTGTTAAAGCATTTTGAAGTACACACGCCGGTCACCAGCTACCATGAATTCAATAAGATAGAAAAGGCTGACTATCTGGTATCAGAGATGCTGGCTGGGAAAAAAGTGGCCTGCATCACAGATGCAGGAACTCCGGGAATTTCAGACCCGGGTGAGGAGCTTGTGAAAAAATGCTACGATTCGGGGATAAAGGTCTATTCTGTTCCCGGGCCGGCTGCCTGCATTGCGGCCGTAACGAGCTCGGGGCTTTCCTGCCGGAGGTTCGCATTCGAGGCCTTTCTTCCTAAGGATAAAAAGGAGCACGAAAGGGTTCTTTCTGAGTTAAAAAATGAGACGCGAACCATAATTATCTATGAGGCGCCACATCACCTGAAAAAAACACTTGATGAGCTTAGCAGTGTATTTGGGTCAGACCGAAGGCTTACGCTCTGCCGTGAGCTGACGAAGAAATTCGAGGAAAAAATGCAGATGACCTTTGGCGAGTCCGTTGATTTTTACAGGGAAAATGAACCACGCGGCGAATATGTGCTGGTTATCGAGGGCAAATCCAAACAGGAAGCGATCGAAGAAAAGCAGCAGGCTTTTTCAGAGATGACCCTGGAGGAGCATATGAAGATCTATACCGACCAGGGGTTATCTGAAAAGGACGCTATGAAGGCTGTCGCAAAGGACAGAGGTGTTACGAAGCGCGACATCTACAGCGAGCTTAAGACGAAGGATAAATAGTGTAAAATTTTTAAGGAGGCAGAAAATGGACGAAGAGAAGATTAAAAGGCTTCAGGAAATGGTTGATGACTCTAAGAAAATCGTATTTTTCGGAGGAGCCGGTGTGTCGACAGAGAGTGGAGTGCCGGATTTCAGGAGCACAAACGGACTGTATCATCAGCACTACAAATATCCGCCTGAGACTATTTTAAGCCATACCTTTTATGAGAGGAACAGAGAGGAATTCTTCAGATTTTACAATGATAAAATCCTGGTCGAAGGAGTTCAGCCGAACAAGGCTCACCTGAAGCTGGCTGAGATGGAGAAGGCTGGAAAGCTGACTGCCGTCGTAACCCAGAATATCGATGGACTTCACCAGAAGGCTGGAAGCAAAAAGGTCTATGAGCTTCATGGAAGTACCTTGAGAAATTACTGTGAGAGCTGCGGACAGTTTTTTGATCTAGACTATATGCTTGACCAGAAGAAAAAAGGCTGCCTCGACCCGAGATGCGATAAGTGTGGCGGACCGATAAAGCCGGATGTCGTGCTCTATGAGGAAGGTCTCGATAATGCAACTGTTGAGGGAGCAGTCCGTGCGATTGCTGATGCAGACATGCTGATTATCGGTGGAACCTCGCTTGTGGTATATCCGGCAGCAGGCCTTATCGACTATTTCCATGGAAAGCACCTGGTCGTTATCAATATGCAGGCTACAGGACGAGACAAGCAGGCAGATCTTGTTATCGAAGAAAAGATTGGAGAAGTGCTTGACAAAATAAAAGTTTCCATTGTATAATAGACAAACGTGGTATATGAAATCCTTGCTCTTCTGAAGGAGCCAGCGCTCCGATGAAGGAGGGCCAATTGACCAAAAGGAGGAAACTAAATGAACAAGTACGAATTAGCACTCGTCGTTAATGCGAAGATCGATGACGACGCCAGAGCTGCAGTAGTCGAGAAAGCAAAAGACTACATCACCCGTGCAGGCGGAAAGCTCGGAGAAGTAGAGGATTGGGGCAAGCAGAAGCTCGCTTATGAGATCCAGAAGATGAATGAAGCATATTACTACTTCATCCCATTCGATGCTGAGCCTACAGTTCCGGCTGTTGTTGAGGCAGATGTCCGCATCATGGAGAATGTTCTCAGATTCTTAGTCGTTCGCAAAGACGAAGAGTAAGAGCAACGGTTCTTTTTAACTCGGGGTTGAAAGGGACTCGTTATTGATGAAAGGGGCACTATTATGAATAAAATCATACTGATGGGAAGACTTACAAGAGATCCTGAAGTGAGATACGGCGGAGCACAGAATATGGCAATTGCCAGATTCAGCATCGCAGTAGATAGAAGATTCAAGAGAGAGGGTCAGCCAGACGCTGATTTCTTTAACTGCACAGCATTCGGTAAGACAGGAGAATTTGTAGAGAAGTATCTCCACAAGGGAACGAAAGTAGTTCTCGACGGAGAGATGCAGAACGATAATTACCAGAACAAGCAGGGCCAGATGGTCTATGGCTTCCGTGTTATCGTAAATTCCATTGAGTTTGCTGAAAGCAAAGCAGCAAGTCAGTCGAGTGCAGCTGCACCAGTTCCTCAGCCGCCACAGGGTGGTGGATCTGATGAGCAGCCAGCAGCACCTTCAGACGATTTTATGAATGTACCGAACAGCGTAGAAGAAGCGCTGCCGTTTGACTAAACTTATTGGAGGTAATGAACATGGCTTTTAGAGGTAGACCGGTTCGCAGAAGAAGAAAGGTCTGCATTTTCTGCGGAAAAGATAATGTGATCGATTACAAGAACACAGCACAGCTGAAGAAATTCGTCTCAGAGAGAGGAAAGATTCTTCCGCGCCGTATCACCGGTAACTGCGCTAAGCATCAGAGAGCTCTTACAGTAGCTATCAAGCGTGCACGTCACCTTGCAATGATGCCATACGTAACTGACTAATAGAGGTCAATGGCTCGGATTTTGTTATCACAACGGCCTGCCGCGGACAGTCAACGCTGCCCTGCGGCAGGTTTTTTATTGAACAGGCGGTCATATGAAAAGACAGAAGAAAAACGTTGAGTTCCGGTATTACGATATACCAAAGGGTGAATACGTCCTGCCAAAAATAGGTGATTCCTGGATTATTGAGTATGGAAAAGGCATGACAGAGCAGGACCTCCATTTTCATAACTACATGGAGATAGGTTACTGTGACTATGGCGATGGAGATCTGATCATAGAGGACAGAAAGTATAAGTATGAGAGGGATAATTTTTCAATAATTCCTAAGAACGTTATCCATACTACTATGTCCATTCCTGGCCACAAGGACAAATGGGAGTACCTGTTTGTAGATATAGACAGCTTCATCAGAAATGAAATGGCTGATACCGAGCTGAATGTCGAGGATGTCATTAGACAGGTGAACAGCCGTGGCACTATGAAAACCAAGCATAATCACCCATATCTGGCAAAAATTATCCTTTCTATGATCAGGGAATGCAGGATAGAATCTCCTTATGAAAAAATCACTCTTAAAGGGCTGCTCTATCTGCTGGTTATCGAGATCCTGCGACTCAATGAGGAGAGAGAATCGAAAGTCAGGACTGTAAATAAGGTTAACAGGTACCTGACTGATTCGATAGAATTCATAGACAAGCACTACAATGAGGATATTCATGTGGGAGATCTGGCCGAGATTTCAGGTCTTTCGGAGAGCCATTACAGGAGGCTCTTTGAAGAGAGCATGAATATGAAGCCTCTCGAATACGTGAATATGATCCGAATCGACAGAGCCTGCGAGATGATAAAGTGCGGAGATATGTCGATGGAAGAGATTGCATATAAGGTTGGATTCCAGACACTTTCTACTTTTCACAGGAATTTCGCGAAGCTTACAGGTATTTCGCCACTGCAGTGGAAAAAGAATGGTAACGGAGTATCCGGCAGCTTTACAAATATGCATATTACAGCTAAAAAAGGCTGGGAATGAGCACATATAAAAACACTATAGTAATATATTGAAATCAATAAATGCACAGAGTTCAGAAATGGACTTTGTGCATTTTTGCTATAAAAATGATTGGAAACGCATTAAAAGGCAGAAATTGCACATTTTATAGTTTTTTTTCTAAACACAATTTGTTCACGAAAATATATAATACTTTTCGTAAACAAGGAAACGCCGACAGGAGAGCGGAAGAAACTGCCGGCATCATAAGTAGCCATAGGAGGGTCTATTTTATGAAGAGAAAGATTTTATCAGTAGTACTTGCTGCGACAATGTCCATCGCATTGTTTGCAGGCTGCGGCAGCAGTTCAAAGAGCAGTTCAGGTGACTCTAAGAAGGCAGCTGCAGTAGACACTTCAAAGGAAGGCAAGCATGAGCTTTCAGTTTATGCCTGGGATAAGAACTTCAACATCCCTGCACTTGAGGCAGCTGAGAAAGCTTATCAGAAGAAGGATCCAGAGTTCAAGCTTAACATTATTGAGCAGTCTCAGTCATCAGATGTAGAGAATGCCATTACACTTGCTGGTTCTTCAAATGATTACAGCACACTTCCTGACATCGTACTTTTCCAGGATCACTACATCAACAGATATGTACATGATTATCCGGACGCATGGGTTGATGTAAATGATGCTGATATCAACTGGGATGATTTCGGACAGGAGAAGATTTCTTACTCAACTATCGATGGAAAGCATTACGGAGTTCCTGTTGATAACGGAACAGTAATCTTCGCTTATCGTACAGATCTTCTTAAAGAGGCTGGATACACAATCGACGATGTAACAGGAATCACCTGGGATCAGTTCGATGAGATCGGTAAGAAAGTATACGATAAGACAGGAAAGTACCTCCTTTCAATGGATGGTGACGGAAACGATCTTCCTTACATGATGCTTCAGGCTGAGGGCGTTTCACAGTTCAAGGACGGAAAGCCAAACTTCGTTGATAACAAGACAATGGTAGACATCATCAATGTTATCGTTAAGCTTGTTCAGGATAACGTTCTCTACCTCGCAAATGACTGGTCAGACTACACAGATCAGACTATTGTAGGCGATATGGTTGCCGGCGTTATGAACGGAAACTGGATCATCCCTACAATCGAGCAGGTTAAGGAGAACTCAGGAAAGTGGGAGATCACAACACTTCCTACACTTTCAGGTAAAGAGGGATATGCTTCAAACGGTGGTTCTTCACTTTACATCACTTCAAACTGCAAGAAGACAGACCTTGCCAAGGACTTCCTCGCTTACACCTTCGGTGGTGGAGACGGAGCTAAGGAGACATATGATGACGCTCTTACAAACGGTGGTGTTATCACAACAAACATTACCTGCGGTCAGTCAGATGTATATCAGAAGGGTGTTGAGTACTTCAACAACCAGCCTATCTATCAGCAGATAGTTCAGATGGGAGCTAACGTTCCTACAGTTGAGCAGAGTGATTATCACTACACAGCACGTGAGCAGGTAGCAGCAGCTATCCACAATATCCTCGATGGAACAGATGTAACTTCTGCCTTAAAGGATGCTCAGGATCAGGTAGAGTTCTCAATGGGTAATGATTCTAATTCATAAGAGCCCAATTGAAAAAGGAATAGTATAAAAGAATAGTGGGGGTTTTCCCTAATCTGGAAGCGGCGGGAATCGGGCGACCGGTTCCCGCCGCTTTTCAAAGTAAAAGGAGTGACAGCTTTGGAGAAAAAGACATATAAAAGTGTACAGACAAAGCAGAAAGCTGCAGGATGGGTGTTCTTAGCTCCGGCTACAATACTTATTTTTGTAATGAGCTTCTACCCGATGATAAGAGCATTCATCATCTCATTACAGACTGGATCTTCTGCAAATCTGCAGTGGGCTAAGCCTATTTTTTATAACTATACCAGAATGCTGCAGGATAAAAAATTCCTGCTGACAATGGGTAACACCTTCCTGTATCTGATAATACAGGTACCTATAATGCTTGTGCTTGCTATACTTTTAGCACAGCTGTTAAACAACAAGGACTTAAAGTGCCGCGGTCTTTTCAGAACAATGGTATTCCTGCCATGCGCTACGTCACTTGTATCATACTCATTGATATTCAAGTCTCTTTTCGCTACACAGGGTCTTATAAACACAGTTCTTAAGAATCTTGGATTTATAAGCACAAATATCAATTTCCTTGGAAATACAGGAACAGCAAGAGCGGTAATCATCATCGCCCTTATCTGGAGATGGACAGGCTACAATATGGTCTTCTATCTTGCAGGACTTCAGAATATCGAGTATTCAGTCTATGAGGCTGCAAAGATCGATGGAGCAAATGGCTGGAAGACATTCTGGCATATCACAGTGCCGCTATTAAAGCCAACAATCGTTATGACATTTATCATGTCAATCAACGGAACACTTCAGTTGTTCGATGAGTCTGTAAACCTCACAAAGGGTGGCCCGTCATTTACAACTATGACAATGTCTCATTACATCTACAACAACGCATTCGGAAAGGGTGTTGCAAACTTCGGATACTCATCAGCTATGTCATTTATAGTATTCATTCTTGTAGCTATCCTGGCGTTCATCAATATGAAGGTAGGTGATACCCGTGACTAATACAGCAGCAGTACAGGCACCAAAAAAGAAAAACAAGTCAGCTATCCAGCGCAGACTTATACCTACGTATATTTTTCTTATAATCTGGTCATTCATTTCGGTATTCCCGTTCTATTGGATGATCACGGCAGCTACGAACAATACAGTAGAGGTCGCAAGAGGTAAGATCTGGTTTGGAACAGAGGCAGCAAAGAATTTTGTAAAACTTTTAAATTACAGCCAGGATATATCCCTCTGGGGCACGATGTGGAATTCATTCCGTTATGCAGCAGTACAGACTATACTTTGCTTATTTGTCTGCTCACTTGCAGGTTTCGGATTTGAGCTCTACCATGATAAATACAAGGACAGACTTTTCGGAATCCTGCTCCTGGCTATGATGGTACCTCAGGTTGCCACAATGATCCCACTGTTCACTATGATTTCAAGGATGAAGCTCCTCAACACAGCTACAGCATTTATCCTTCCGGCTATTTCAACACCGTTCATGATCATGATGTTCAGACAGAACTCGAGAAACTTCCCGGTGGATATCATGGAAGCAGCCAGAATCGACGGACTTACCGAGCTGGGGATTTTCTTCAGGATGTACATGCCGGTCATGAAGTCTACATACGCAGCAGCAGCTGTTATCTGCTTCATGAATGCATGGAACGCATACCTGTGGCCAAAGGTAGTTATGAACCAGCCAAAGGCTCAGACAATGCCTATGCTTATTGCAAACATGGCCAGCGGTTACACAACAGACTATGGAATGCTTATGATGGGCGTTCTGTTCTGCTCCATCCCAACAATGATCATCTTCTTCGTACTTCAGAAGCAGTTCGCAGAAGGAATCACCGGAGCAGTTAAATAGTTATGAAATTCAGAGCGGCCTTATTAGAAACCGTTATATTCTAGAGGGCCGCTCCCTTTATACCAAAAACAGGAGGAAATATGCCTGAATTTAATTTTGAAATCTTAAAAGATCCCAGAATATTTCAGGAAAACAGGCTGAAGGTCCATTCGGACCATGAATGGTATGTGAGAGCAGAAAACGAAGAGAAGGGGAAAAGTGACTGTAAATACTCACTTAACGGAACCTATAGATTTCACTATGCCCCGAATATCGAAGGCCTGATAAATGGGTTTGAAAAAAATGACTTCGACGTGGACGGCTGGGACTATATCACAGTGCCGGGACATATACAGATGCAGGGTTATGGTCACCCTCAGTATGTAAATACCGAGTACCCGTGGGATGGAATCGAGGAGATAGTTCCAGGTGAGATTCCTGTAAAAAATAACCCGATTGGACAGTATGTAAAGACCTTCAGGCTGCCTGATTTTATGAAAAATGGCCCTGTCTATATATCTTTTCAGGGAGTTGAGAGCGGCTTCGCGCTTTGGCTGAATGGTTCATACGTCGGTTACAGTGAGGACAGCTTCACTCCATCTGAATTTGATCTGACTCCATATATCGACCGTGAAGGGGAAAACAGGCTTGCTATAGATGTTTTCAGATATACTTCAGGAAGCTGGTGCGAGGATCAGGACTTCTTCAGATTTTCAGGGATATTCAGAGAGGTTTATCTCTATACAGTTCCACAGGTTCATGTCTGGGACTTAAAGATCGATGCCGGACTTGATGATACATATAAGACCGGTCTTCTCCAGATAAAAATGGATACTCATGGAGCTAAGGGTTCTGCGAGGATCAGGCTCTATGATACAGATTCAGATAATGTCATTATTGATAAGAAAGTTGATTTATCAGACAACGAAAAGAACTTCACTGTAAATCATGTAGATCAGTGGAGTGCTGAGATCCCGAGTCTTTATGAGCTGGAGATTGAAGTATTTGATGAGTATGGAAATACTACAGAATATATCGATGAAAATGTTGGCTTCCGCCGCTTTGAACTCAAAGACGGAGTCATGTGTATCAATGGCAAACGTATAATTTTCAACGGAGTAGACAGACATGAGTTCTCGGCACAGAAAGGCAGAGCCATTGGAGAAGACGAAATTCTTATCGATCTGATGACTATGAAGCAGAATAACATCAATTCTGTAAGAACCAGTCACTATCCGAATCAGACTTATTTTTACAGGCTCTGTGATGAGCTTGGTCTCTATGTCATAGATGAGACGAATATCGAGACCCACGGTACCTGGGACCATATCTTAAAGGACGGTCTGGACAAGTCATTTGCAGTACCTGGAGACAGAGAAGAATTTCTCGACATGGTACTCGACAGAGCGAACAGCATGTACCAGAGGGATAAGAATCATGCCTGCGTTCTGATCTGGTCCTGTGGAAACGAATCATTCGGTGGAAAAGATCTTTTAGAGGTACATGATTTCTTTAAAAAATCAGATCCTTCACGCCTGGTTCACTACGAGGGCGTAGTAAATGACGAACGCTATCCGGAGACTACAGATATCAAGAGTGTCATGTACTGGCCTGTAAAACAGATAGAAGAGTACTTAAAAGAGCATCAGGACAAGCCTTTCATAAGCTGTGAATATTCACATGCTATGGGAAATTCCTGCGGAGGAATAAAGGAATACACTGACCTCGCAAAGAGAAACGAGCTCTATCAGGGAGGATTCATCTGGGACTATATAGACCAGGCGATTGAAACCAAGGATCGTTACGGAAATACCTACTATGGATATGGCGGTGATTTTGACGACAGGCCAAATGATGGCAGCTTCTCAGGAGATGGAATCTGCTACGCAGCTGACAGGCGTCCAACCCCGAAGATGCAGGAAGTTAAGGCTGTTTACTCACCGATAGAGATAAGCTTCGATGGGGACAAAATCCGGGTCAAAAATGATAACCTGTTTAAAAATCTTCAGGACTATCTCTGTACAGTAACTATTTCAGTCGAAGGTGAGATCATCGATGAAAACACCGGAACAGTTGAGGTGGGACCTGGAAAGACTATAGAGATGCCATTCTATCAGGGCTTTGATACTGATGATGAGGTCGTGGCTACAGTATCATTTTCTCTTAAGAATGAAGAACCTTGGGCCCCAGCTGGCCACGAGATAGCTTTCGGACAGAATGTATTCGGCCAGAGAAAAGAAGCAGACCATAGCAGGGGCCGCCTGAAAGTGGTTCATGGCTGGGTAAACACCGGAGTTTACGGAGAAGATTTCTCGATCATTTTCTCAGATCTCTTTGGAGGACTTGTATCCTATAAGAAGGCAGGAGTTGAACTGATAAAGAAGTCTCCGAGACCGAACTTCTGGAGACCTTTGACTGAGAATGATACTGCGAACCACCTGCCGTTCAGAGCTGGACAGTGGAAGAATGCTTCAACTTACCTCAGCAATAACGATGGAAAGCAGGTATCCAACTATCAGGTAGAGGAAACTGATAATACTGTAAAAGTAACATACACCTGCTATCTGCCTACAACACCGGAAAAAGAGGTTAAACTTTCTTACCAGGTATACCCTGACGGAGCGGTAAAAACCAACATTTATCTCGATAGATCAGATGACATAGGAGAGTTACCTTCATTTGGAGTTCTCTTTACCATGAAGTCAGAGTTTGAGAACCTGAGATGGTATGGAAATGGCCCTGCAGATACCTATACAGACCGTGAATTCGGTGGACGTATAGATGTCTGGGATAACAAGGTAATCGAGAATATGGCTGAGTACTTAAGACCTCAGGAAAGTGGAAACCATACGAAAGTCCGCTGGGCAGAGGTTACAGATGATCAAGGCAGAGGCCTTAGATTTGAGGGTGAGAATCTGAGCTTTTCGGCTCTGCCATGGAGTCCGGACCAGGTAGACTGCGCAGACCATCCGAACGAACTGCCGCCGATCCAGTCTACTTTTGTAAGAGTGGATATGGCTCAGGAAGGTATAGGCGGAGATGATACCTGGGGCGCCCGCCCTCTCCCTAAATACATAATCGATAACAGCAAGCCAATTGAATTTTCATTCTGGTTTAAGGGAATCTAAAAAATATCCGCCGGTTTTATAAAGCCGGTGGATTTTTTTTGTATATAATGTTAGAATAGAAAAAATCAATAAAAAAATAAAAGGAAGTGTCTTATGTATTTACAGGATGTACATGTAGAAAATTACGCAAACAGGGGAAAAAGCATGGGAATGCAGATGCTTTTTGTTTTTATGGTTATAGTGTCGATTCTGTCTATGATGATCGGCCTTTTTGCTCCACCTGTTTTCCTGGCAACGATCGCGTTTGTACTGCTGGCATGGTTTATTAAATCCAGAGTAGAGCTTGATTTTGATTATGCCTATACAAATGGTTCGATAGACATCGCAAAGGTTTTCGACAAGAGCTCGAGAAAGAGGTTCCTGAGTTTTGATATGAAGGATGTTATCGTGGTAGGTCCTGTCGGAAGTGACTCAGTCCGCGCATATCAGGGACGCGGCATAAAGACTATAGACTGCAGTGCGAGAAATCCAGAGATAAAGACCTACGAGATCGTTTATCACGATAAGAAATCAAACAATGCAGAGACTATTGTCCTAATGGATCTTGAGGATGATTTCTTAGAAGCTATGAAGGCAGTTGCGCCAAGAGCTGTAAACAAATAATGAAGAGAGAAGAAGATATAGCAAGCCTTGTCGATGAGCTGAATCAGGAGACAGGGCTTGATTTTTCACTTAAAGAGACGGGGGATGACCCTAAAAAGACGGCAAAGATCCTGACTAAGCTGATCCACAGGTACAAGGGTACGGAGAACTCTGGATTTTTCCTGAAGCAGTTCCTATTGGGTGAGATCAGAGAAGAAGAAATCGAAGAGAAGAGAGTTCTCTATCATTTCGATACCGACACATGCTGGACAGTGATCCTCCTTACTTTCAAGCAGAGCTATGAGCCATATATGCTGAGGATGATCTCCTCGCTCTATGTACCGGGAGCGGACCGGACAGTAGAGATGGATCCGAATCATCTGGTTCTTGTGCGCCAGCTTAAAAATGAGATCTCACAGGATGAGCTCAGGGAAATGGCTCAGATCATAGTCGATACACTTGGAACAGAAGCGCTGATTTCGGTCAAAGCCTCGTATGACAGGTGTTATTCTGATTTCAAGGAGCTGCCGCAATCATACAGGAATGTATGCAGCGCAGATGCCGTAGGAAATCTGTTCTTAGAGAGCGAGAACGTCTATGGCTACCATAACCTTGGACTCGGGAAGCTCATATATACGATGCCAAAGGACAAGTGCCAGGAATTTCTTCAGGATCACCTGGGAGATTTCGACCTGTCTGAGATAGACTCCGAAACCAGAAATACGATCAAGGTGTTTTTCGACTGTGGCCTCTCACTGGCGGAGACAGCGCGAGTGCTCTATCTGCACCGGAATACCTTAGTCTACAGAATAGAAAAGATCGAGAAACAGTGTGGACTTGATATCAGAAAGTTTGACGATGCCATCATCATGAAAATAGCTCTAATGATGTATGACTATATAAGAAAATAAAAAATCACCCCGGAAGCTTGAAGCTTCCGGGGCTTTTACTTATATAAGGAAGATTTTATCAGTCAGTAATAGTAAGCTCTGTCTCTTTGTCGAAGAAATGAGTCTTTGTCATGTCGAGATGGAAGCTCATCTTATCGCCTGTCTTAGCCTTTGTACGAGGATCAACACGGGCAGTAACCTGAGTGCCTGCATAATCGAAATACAGGAATACTTCGGCACCGAGAAGCTCGTATACACGGATAGTAGCTTCGATAGAGTTACCAAGCTCAACCTCTGAAGCACCTGACTCAGGATCATAGATGTCCTCAGGACGGATACCAAGGATAACAGTCTTTCCTTCATAACCCTTCTCAAGAAGAACCTTAGCCTTTTCAGCTGGAACCTTAAGCTTAGACTCACCAACTAAAGCGTATACATCGCTTCCGTCCTTTGTGATCTTTGCATCGAGGAAGTTCATCTGAGGTGATCCGATGAATCCTGCAACGAAGAGGTTCTTTGGATGTGAGTAAAGTGTCTGAGGGGAATCAATCTGCTGAACGACACCATCCTTCATAACAACGATTCTGGTACCAAGTGTCATAGCCTCTGTCTGGTCATGTGTAACGTAGATGATTGTAGCACCAAGTCTGTCATGGAGCTTTGAGATCTCGATACGCATCTGAACACGGAGTTTTGCATCAAGGTTTGAGAGAGGCTCATCCATAAGGAATACCTTAGGATTACGAACGATAGCACGGCCCATAGCAACACGCTGTCTCTGTCCACCTGAAAGAGCCTTAGGCTTACGATCAAGGAGCTTGTCGAGGTCAAGGATCTTAGCAGCTTCCATAACACGCTTCTGAATCTCAGCCTTATCAACCTTACGGATCTTAAGACCGAAAGCCATGTTATCGAAAACTGTCATGTGTGGGTACAGAGCGTAGTTCTGGAATACCATTGCGATATCACGGTCCTTAGGCTCAACTGAGTTCATAACCTTTCCATCGATTAAGAGCTCACCGGAAGTGATATCCTCAAGACCAGCGATCATACGGAGGGTAGTTGATTTACCGCATCCAGAAGGTCCTACGAAGATGATGAACTCTTTATCTGCAACGTCGAGGTTGAAATCCTTAACAGCCTCAAATCCGTTTGGGTAAACCTTGCAGATATTATGAAGTGAAATACTTGCCATTTTTAATTTCCTCTTTTCTTATTTTATAGAAATCTTCTAACTACGATTATCATTCTACTTGAAAAAATAAACGAAAACAACGTCAGAATAAACAAAAATATCGTTTATTTTTCGTCACAATAACCATAGTAGAAAAACTCACAGTTTAATGGTATAATGAAAAAGACTATCCGTACCTTAATATCTGGTACGAAGGAGGGCAGAATGGATCCAATGAAAAAAGGCTACATCAGGACATACCTGATGATACCTATTGATTTTATACCACTGATGCTGGCTGTAACTATAGGGCTTTATGCCTATGAGGGGCGGACAGCAGGGACTACGATGCTCGTAGTGACAGTGTTTTATTCGGCAATCATCATTTCTGCGTATTTTGCTGAGAAGAAAAAGATTAAGGATGAGATACTGAAGTTTGCTGCAGATTATGGAACAGTCCAGAAGCACCTGCTTACGAATTTCCAGCTGCCGTACGCAGTGCTCGACGAGAATGGCAGGTTTTTATGGATGAACGAGACCTTTTCTGATAAGACTGGCGAGGACCCGGCATACAAGAAATCCATAGCGAACCTTTTCCCGGAGCTTTCGCGTGAGGTCCTCGAAAAAATAACCGATGAGCCCCAGAAAATCCGCATAAAGCACGAAGATCATATCTATGATGCTCTTCTACAGAAAATGGACTTTAAGACGGAGAATAAAAAGGAAAATGGTGATTTTGCCAGCATGCTCGGCGGAACGCTGATCTCTGTAATGCTTATAGATGAGACAGCACATGAGAAGCTGAAGAAATCATTTATTGACCAGAAGCTCGTTACAGGCCTTATCTACATCGACAACTACGACGAGACGATAGATTCTCTCGATGACGATGTGAAGAAATCACTGATCCGTGCGATTATCGACAGAAAGATCGCCAAATACTTCCGTGACGCAGACGCTATCATCAGAAAGACGGATACGGACAAGTACTTTATAATTTTCCAACAGAAATACTTAAAGAAGCTTGAAGAAAATAAGTTCTCTATCCTGGACGATATCAAAAATACGAAGGTCGGAAACGACCGTGAGGTAACACTCTCTATCGGCCTGGGAAAGGGAGCAAAGAACTATCAGCAGAGCGCTGAATATGCCAGAGCTGCTATAGACTTAGCTTTAGGCCGCGGAGGCTCACAGGCAGTGATCAAGAGTAAGAATCACGTCTACTATTATGGTGTCCGTGGAAAAGAGATAGAGAAATCCACCAGAGTAAAGGCCAGGGTAAAGGCTCAGGCACTCCGAGAGATGATGGAACCGAAGGATTCCGTTATTGTAATGGGACATCAGATCACAGATGTAGATGCACTTGGAGCAGCAGTCGGAGTCTACTGTGCCGCAAGAGAGCTCGGAAAGAAGTGTCAGATTGTTTTAAATACCATCACGACGTCACTTCGCCCGCTTGTGGATAAATTTACCCCGGAGGACGGCTATCCGGAGGATATGTTCATCACAAGTGAGAGAGCCATCGAACTGGTAAATGACAACACACTTGTAATGGTTGTAGATACGAACCGTCCGTCATATACAGAATGTCCTGAGCTCCTTAAAAAGAGCGCAAGCATCGTAGTTTTTGATCATCACAGACAGGGCAGTGAGAGAATAGAAAATCCTATCCTCTCATATATAGAGCCATATGCATCAAGTGCCTGCGAGATGATAGCCGAGACTCTGCAGTATTTTTCAGACAGGATGCAGCTGGCACCACAGGAAGCAGACTGTATCTATGCCGGAATCCTTATAGATACAAATAACTTCATGACAAAGACCGGAGTCCGTACATTTGAGGCAGCGGCCTACTTAAAGAGGTGCGGAGCCGATGTCACGAGAGTAAGAAAGCTTTTACGTGAGGATATGGCTACCTACAAGGCACGCGCAGAAGTCGTAAGACACGCTGAGGTATACAGAGGCTCGTTTGCGATTTCAGTCTGCCAGACACAGGACGTAGAAAGCCCTACAATAGTCGGAGCACAGGCATCGAATGAGCTCCTGAATATCGTAGGCATAAAGGCCAGCTTTGTCATGACAGAGTACAAGGGCAAAATATACGTCAGCGCCCGTTCTATAGATGAGATCGATGTACAGCTTATCATGGAGCGACTTGGAGGCGGTGGCCACTTAAATGTTGCCGGAGCACAGATTTCCGATGCTACAGTTGACGAAGTAAGACAGAGAATAAAGGATATACTTGACGCAATGATCGAGGAAGGAGAAATCAGGGAATGAAGGTAATACTTTTAGCAGATGTAAAATCACATGGTAAAAAAGGCGATATGATCGAGGTATCAGAGGGCTTCGGGAGAAATGCGCTTATCAAAAAAGGGCTCGCGCTCGAGGCTACCCCGGTAAATATCAATAACCTAAAGCTCCAGAATAAACATGCTGAAAAAGTAGCTGAGGAGAATCTCGAGGCTGCAAAGGCTATGGCAGAGAAGGTTAAGGACTGGAAGGTTGAGACGACTCTCAAGTCAGGAGAAGGCGGACGTACTTTTGGCTCAGTTTCAGCAAAGGAGATAGCTGAAGCTATAGAGAAGCAGTACCATGAGAAAATCGATAAGAAGAAGATCCACCTTCCTGAGCCTATCAGGTCACTCGGTGTCCATGAGGTGACATTGAAGCTGCATCCTCAGGTTAATGCAACCTTAAGAGTCCATGTAGGAGAAAAAGAATAATGGATAATCCTGAAGATGTATATGCACGTCCGTATACGGACGAAGACTATATACCGCCAGAGATTGCAGCTGCACAGGCAGCTGAAAGCAGTAAGCCTGCCGCTCCGCAGATGCCCCAGTCACTTGAGGCTGAGCAGTGTGTTGTTGGAGCCATGCTTATGGATTCTCAGACCGTTCCAGTTGCGACAGAGATCATAAATGAATCAGATTTCTACTATCAGCTGTATGGAACTATTTTTATTACGATAGTAGATCTCTATAATCATAACAAATCAGTAGATCCTGTAACAGTAATAAACCAGCTTCGTGAAAAGGGAGTATCACAGGAATATACAGAGGCCAGCTTTATCAGCGGACTGATGAATTCTGTGCCACTTGCTACGAATATCCGCAGCTACTGTGATATCGTAAAGAAAAAATCACAGCTCCGTCAGATAATCGCTGTAAACCAGGAGATTGAAAAGGAATGTTACAGTGGCGAAAACTCGGTAGATGAGATTTTAGATTCGACTGAAGCAAAGTTTTTATCTCTCCTGCAGAAGAGGGGAGTTGGAGATGCAACCCCAGTCGGTGATATCGTAAATGAAGCTGTTGACCATATAGTTGAAGCATCAAAGCTCCATGGCAATGTCACAGGTATACCTACTGGATTTATCGATCTCGACTACCAGACGGCGGGTCTTCAGAATTCAGACCTGATCCTTATAGCGGCCCGTCCTTCAATGGGAAAGACTGCGTTTGCATTGAATATTGCGCATCATATAGCGGTGCATGAGAATAAGTGGGTAGCTATTTTTTCTTTGGAGATGTCAAAGACACAGCTTATGAACAGGCTTTTAGCGCTTGAGTCGGGAGTCGATGCTCAGAAGCTCCGTACAGGTAATCTGGCCGATAACGAATGGGGAAGTCTGATGGAGGCTGCAGACAGGCTGGCTAATTCACCACTAATAATAGATGATACGCCAGCTATCAGTGTATCTGAGCTCAGGAGTAAATGCCGTAAGTTCAAGCAGGAGCATGACTTAAGCGTTGTGATGATCGACTACCTGCAGCTGATGACTAACAGCAAAAAATCCGATTCAAGACAGCAGGAGATCTCAGATATTTCACGAGCATTGAAATCCCTGGCAAGAGAGCTTAATGTCCCTGTTATTGCGCTGTCACAGCTGAACCGTGGTGTAGAGCAGAGAGACGATAAGAGGCCTATGCTTTCTGACCTGCGTGACTCAGGAGCCATAGAGCAGGATGCCGACCTTGTAATGTTCATCTACAGAGATGACTACTACAATAAGGACACGGATAAAAAGAACATCGCCGAGATAAATATCGCTAAACAGAGAAACGGCCCTGTAGGACCGGTGGAACTCGTCTGGATGCCACAGCTCACCAAATTCGCAAATGGCAAAAAGAAAAGAAAAGAATAAAAAAAGGAATGCCCGATTGGGCATTCCCTTTTTAGTTACTAGATTCTTAAAATCTATCAGCCCTGGCTGATAGCTCCTGTAGGGCAGACGCCTGCGCAGGTTCCGCACTCAACGCATGCATCAGCATCGATCTGATACTGTGTATCTCCCTGTGAGATAGCTCCTACTGGGCACTCTGGCTCACATGTACCACATGAAACACATGAATCTGAAATAACGTATGCCATTTGTTTTTCCTCCGTTTACTAAATACTTTACATACTTACTTTTCTCTGTAAAAACAGATTTGATATTTCTTATACTACAACAGAGCATTTAAAAGAACAAGTTCTAAATTCAGTACTTTTAAAGGTTTTGACAAAAATACATTGCACACAATCTAATACTTGCGAAGTGAAAAAAATAAGTATATACTCTAAGAACAGAAAAAATTTCTGTTTTGTTGGAAATGATACGTATATTTTTCAAAGATGTGTTATCATAGCTATAGGCTAATGAGAGAAAAGAAAGGAGCACATTATGGACGCACCACAGGTAGAAAAAGACACTATGATCGGCGAGCTTCTTCAGATAGATCAGAACATCGCACCAATCCTCTTTGGTATTGGAATGCACTGTCTTGGATGCCCTGCATCACAGATGGAGACTATTGAGGAAGCAGCTATGGTCCATGGCATCAACCCACAGGACCTTGTAGACGAGATCAATAAATTCCTGGTAAAGGAAAACGCAGCAGCTCAGACTGCAGAGGCGTAATTAAAGAATGAGCTCCCCTTTCGGGGAGCTTTTATTGTATGACGGGCATGCCGTCAGTCTGTGGTGAAAGTCCACACGGGGCG
>SAMEA3663052__coassemble_481_pt1 | contig 28152 bp, 24 predicted proteins | sample SAMEA3663052__metabat2_low_PE_012 | metagenome-assembled genome bin SAMEA3663052 (sample SAMEA3663052) | pig gut metagenome | biome: pig gut; feature: pig-associated habitat; material: faeces | place: France | collected 2012 | reverse complement strand
AGGAAAGATCCTCCGCTTTACTTGTGATGCATTCAGTTCTTCTGTGAATAGTAACAGAAGGCTATCTGTATAGATAAGAAACAGCGTAATTTCTTGCTTATTCTTTCAGATCATGTTATACTATATGTATGAACAGATATACGCATGGACGTACCTGTGTCTACAACATAAATTACCATATCGTCTGGTGTGTAAAGTATCGTCGCAAAGTGCTGTCACAAAAAATATCTGAACGGCTTTATGAACTCTGCCATGAGATTGCCAAAGCAAAAGGTTTTACAGTCGTAGAGGTTAAAGTCGGTGAAAATGACCACGTACATTGTTTTGTGTCTGCACCGCCAAAGATATCAATTACCCAGATTGTAAAATACCTGAAAGGCATATCAGGCAACAGACTTCTGGAAGAATTTCCTGAACTCCGTAAATCTTTGTGGAAAGGGCATCTCTGGAACGGCAGTTATTTTGTCGAGACCATAGGCTCTACATCCGAGGATAACATCAGACGCTACATCGAAAGGCAGAAAAACGTCCAGTTATGAACAAAGCATACGTTTACAGGCTGTATCCTACAGCCGACCAGAAAATCTTATTTGCAAAGACCTTCGGGTGCTGCCGCAAGATCTGGAATCTCATGCTAGGTGACCGCATAGATGCCTACAACGATTATGGGATAACCCTCTTACCGACACCTGCATGGTACAAAGATGATGACAGGTATTCGTACCTCAAAGAAGTAGACTCCCTTGCCCTTGCAAACGTACAGCTGGCATTGCAGAAAGCTTACAAAGCTTTCTTTGATGGTATAGCAGAGTTCCCGAAATTCAAGTCAAAACGCCGTGCAAAACTGTCATACACTACCAATAACCAGGGCGGGACCATCTCTGTTGCGGATAAGTCTGTCCGCCTTCCCAAAGTCGGCATGGTAAAAGCCAAGATCCATAGAAATGCTCCTTCCTATATGGTGTTAAAATCCGCTACTATATCATGCGACAAGTGTGGCAGATACTATGTTTCCATACTTTATGAGTATGACAGGGCTGATATCTTTAGCAATACCCATACATCTGACCCGGAAAAACTTCTGGGACTTGATTACAAGTCAGACGGCCTGTACGTTGACTCTGAAGGCAGGTGTGCCGATATGCCACATTACTACAGGCAGTCTCAAAAACGGCTAAAGCACCTGCAACGCGGTCTGTCACGAAAGGTTGGCTCAAAAAAAGGCGAAACGCCTTCCGATAATTTCAGAAAACAGCTCGCAAAAATCCGTAAGTTGCATAAGCATATAGCTAGCCAGAGAAAGGACTACCTTCACAAGAGGTCTGCTGTTCTTGTTAATGAGTATGACCTTATTGGTGTAGAAGACCTATTCCTTAAAGGGATGTCGTCTTCAAAAGGCTTAAAGCTCGGCAAGGCAACCAATGACAACGGCTATGCCATGTTTATAAAAATGCTTGAATATAAACTTGCAGAGCGATGTAAATACCTTATAAAGGTAGGAAAGACTTTTCCGTCAAGCCAGCTGTGCCAGTGCGGATATAAGAATCCGATAACCAAGGATCTCTCTGTCCGCAGGATCATCTGCCCGATGTGTGGCCGCACATACGACCGTGACATCAACGCCGCTATAAACATCAGAAACGAAGCCTACCGCATCTTCCGATGCGGGGAATAGGCTAAAATCTATGTAGGGCGGGGACCGCCCGAACTAAAGCCTGTGGAGCTGGCTCTGACGGGGTATACCTTTAGCGGGGTATGCTAGTTACCACCAGTCTTGAAGCAGGAAGCTCGGTTACTTGTAGCCGAGTAGTTCACTTATTACAGCGCGGTTAACTCGGTGAAGAATTCAAACAGATAGATGAAAGTATTACAGGACATTATATATAAAAGGCAAATACTTCTTGCATAATATATGGTGTGATACTGGTAAATATATGCGCTTATTTTATGGCTGAGAGGAAAGACTATGGCAGATAAAGAAGAAAAACATGTCTGGTCCACGGGTGATCAGAAGATCGGAAAGTGAGGAATACGTAAAATGGCTGATAAGATTGTACAGACCGCAGGAAGAAACCAGCTGGGAGAATTTGCACCGATGTTCGCGCATCTTAATGATGATGTGCTCTTCGGTGAAGTATGGAACGAGGAAGCAATCGATGTAAAGACAAAGTGCATCATCACTGTTGTGTCCCTGATGGCTTCAGGAATCACGGATTCCTCGCTGACATATCATCTGCAGAACGCGAAAGCCCATGGCGTAACGAAGGAAGAGATCGCCGCCATCATCACCCATGCCACCATGTATGTGGGATGGCCGAAGGGATGGGCGGTATTCCGTCTTGCAAAGGAAGTCTGGAATGAAGAAGAACCGGTGCTGACGGATATGGACAGATACCAGAACACCATCTTCTTCCCAATCGGTGCCCCGAACGATGCCTATGCGCAGTATTTTATCGGTCAGAGCTATCTGGCACCGGTCTCCACCGATCAGATCCCGATATTTAACGTGACCTTTGAGCCGGGATGCCGCAACAACTGGCATATCCATCATGCAAAAAGCGGCGGCGGTCAGATGCTGATCTGTGTCGGCGGAAGAGGATGGTATCAAGAATGGGGAAAGGATCCTATAGAGATGACACCTGGTACAGTGATCAACATCCCGGCAAATGTAAAGCACTGGCACGGCGCAGCGCCGGATTCCTGGTTCTCACATCTTGCAATCGAAGTCGCAGGCGAGGAAACAAGCAACGAATGGCTGGAAGCCGTTTTAGATGAAGAATATAACAAATTATCATAAACAGGATGAAAACCAATGTAGATGAAAGAGGGGCAGACGATGAAGATATTCTTACGGAGAAATCCTTATGGGCGATGTGAAAGGTAAAGGTAAACGGAAAGTGCTGGGATCATTTACTGCAGATAGAACAAAGTTTTGACGCTTACAGAGTGATGTGATAAGATTATCATTAATAAAAGCCTTAGTAGCAGTATGTAGCCAGGAGCTCAACGAAAGCGAAGGTAGTGATAAAAAATATCTGGCCAGACGGGGAGAGGCCGTCTGGTTGGCGGAGCATACGTTTTTTATATAAATTGGATAAGATTCCTTTCATTTGGTAATTCAGCGTGGGGTATTCAAAAATAATACGAGAAGTGTTTTTGTTGATAGATGAAGAGGATAGCAACACATGATAAATGGAATTGATTCACCATATAAGGGATGCGGAGGACTTACAAGGGAACAGTTTCTCTTTCACGAGACCAGAGTGGTGGCAAGGTTAATGACAGATGAAAATCTGAGCGACCAGGAGATTATTGATAGAGTGGTCTCGGAGAATCTCTTCCAATTTCCAACAGAGCGTATGATCAGGAATCTTGCAGGAGTCTGTGTAAAGAGACTTCATTGCCTTGATGACATGACACTTATTGGAGTTATCGCGCATAGTCCGGTTGAGGTTGCCAAGCAGGCTTGTCTTTATGCCATGATGAAGCAATATCGTCTGGTGTGGGATTACATGATAACTGTCATTGGCAAGAAGTTTGAGGAACAGGATTTATCTTATGGCAAGATGGATCTGAATGTTTTCTTTATGAGGCTACAGGAACAGGATGATGAGGTGGCATCGTGGGCTGATTCAACGGTGCAGAAGCTCAAACAGGTGCTTAATAAAATCTTGATAGAGAACGAATATATAGACGGACCGAGAGCAACAAAGCTCAATCCTGTACTTATCAGTTCAGAACTGGAAAATGCCATAAGGGCAAATAATGATGAAGTAGCACTACCGGCTTTTAACTGCTTTTTCTAAATGCTGCACAAGGAGAATTTTATGAGTGATATTTTGGAACGCCTGGATAAATTGAAGACCAGAATTCAGGAAGAAGATTTCTTAAAAGGAAATGGACTAAGTAACGAAGTAAATATACATATTTTCTGCTATGATCCTGCAGATGAGATGGCAGTTAGATATTTTACAGAGCAGCTTGAAGCCGATCAGGATTTAAACTGTCATGTAATTGAGAAAAATCTATATAAAGTCTTCTTGGAGATTTGTGATAAGAAGCGTATTACAAAAGCTGCTCCTTCGATGGAAGAGAAGAAAGGAAAAGAGTACTTAAAGGATCAGATTCTTAGATTTGCAAATAATAAAGCTTTTGTAGAAAAGATAAAGCCTGAGGAACAAAGAGAAGGCGATGTACTTCTTATTACAGGAGTCGGGGAAGTATTTCCATTTGCAAGAGTTCATGCGCTTCTTGAAGCGATACAACCGGAAGTACCAAATATTCCAATCTTGGTTATGTATCCTGGTAGTTTCAATGGAAGACAGCTTAGACTTTTTGATAAGTTAGAGCCTAATGGATATTATAGAGCTTTTAATGCAATTTAACTTGGGGGGTTATATAGAATGAAGATTAAGCAGATGTTTAAGGACGACATTGATAGAAAAATAAATGGTGTCGTTAAGGTAGATCAGGATGCCAATGATGTATTGGTGCAGGAATTAAATGAGTATGTAATCACAAAGGAACTGAAGAAACACTTCATAACCTTTTTTAATAATTATGGGGAATCATTTGATGAGAAGACAGCTGATATCGGCGTATGGATATCAGGTTTCTTTGGAAGTGGTAAATCTCACTTTCTGAAGATACTGTCATATATCCTTGCTAATAAGGAAGTGGATGGAGTTAAGACTGTAGAGAGATTCCGTAATAAATTCGAGGATGATCCTGCCACCTTTATGCTTATCGATAAGGCTACAAGAGGAGAGACAGATACTATCCTTTTTAACATTGATATCGAGGGATCTATTAACAAAGATGCAACAGCCGTGCTTCGTGTGTTTGCCAAGATGTTCTACAACTACCTTGGTTTTTATGGAGAAGATCTGAAGGTTGCAAAGCTGGAGCAGTTTATTGATAAGCAGGGTAAGACTGAAGAGTTCAGAAAAGTATTTGAAGAGAAGAATGGCCAGCCTTGGCTTGAAACAAGAGACGCTTTTGCGTTCTGGGAAGATGATATCGTTGAAACATTACAGCAAGTTCTTGGAATGAGCGAAGAAGCTTCTCGCAACTGGTTCAATGGTACGGAAACTGTTGAGATGAGTATCGCTCAGCTCGTATCTGAAATTAAGGATTATGTAAATACAAAGCCGGATAACTTCCGCCTTTTATTTATGATTGATGAGGTAGGTCAGTATATCGGAAGTAATACAGATCACCTTATTAATTTGCAGTCACTTGTAGAAAAAATCGGTAGTGAGTGTGAAGGAAAAGTATGGGTTGTTTGTACCGGACAGGAGGCTCTTGATGAAATCATCAAGACTCGTCAGGATGAGTTTTCTCGTATTCAGGCAAGATTTAAAACAAGACTTTCTCTTTCATCTGCATCTGCTGATGAAGTTATTCAGAAGAGAATCCTTGCTAAGAACAGTGAAGCAGAAAAGAAGCTGACAGAAGTATATAACGCTAATGATTCAGTACTTCGTAACTTGCTTCAGTTTAATAAAGATGATGCCCTTTTAGATATCAGAGGATATGAGACAGCTGGGGATTTTGTAAGAAACTTCCCGTTTGTGCCTTATCAGTTTATTCTGATGCAGAAGGTATTCTCCGAAATAAGAAAACATGGAAATGCCGGCAAGCACTTATCTGGTGGTGAGAGATCTATGCTCTCAGGATTCCAGGAAGCTGCACAGAAGATTGAAAATAAAGATGAATATAGCATTGCTCCATTCTATCTTTTCTACGACACTGTTCATACATTTTTGGATGGTGCTATTCGTCGTGTTATCGAAAGATGTCAGACAGCGGCTGATGAAGACAGAGGTATCAAACCTCAGGATGTTGATGTATTAAAACTCCTTTATTTGATTCGTTATCTGGACAATGATGTGAAGTCAACTTTGGATTCTATCGTTATCCTTATGGCTGATAATATCAACATGGATAAGATTCAGATGCGTGAGCAGGTTCGAGAATCTTTAGATAGACTTCTTAGCCAGAACTACATTGGTAGAACTGGTAATACATATAACTTCCTTACTGATGAAGAGCAGGATATCGCAAGAGAAATCAAAGATACATCAGTAGATACTGCTCAGATTATCGAAAAAATTGGTCATCTTGTATTTGGCGAAATTTACGATAAGAAGAAGTATCGTTATAAGATCTACGACTTCCCATATGACCAGTATGTTGATGGTACAGCCATAGGTTCTGTAACTGGTGGAATGAAGCTGAACATTATGTCTGTTGCAACAGATGATACAGAGAAGACTCCTTTAAAGCTTCTAGCATTCTCTAAGAACCAGGCTATCGTAGTTCTTGGTGATAGCAAGTATTATGAGTCCATTGAAAATGCTTTAAAAATCAGAAAGTATGTTAAGACCAGAAACGTAGCTCAGCTTCCTAAGTCTGTTCAGGATATTATCCGTAACCAGCAGGATGAAGCTACTAAGTACGAGAATGATGCGCTTGATGCTATTAAGAAAGCAATTGAAACAGCTGAGTTCTATGTAGATGGTGAACATATTGAAATCAAGGGAGGAGATGCTAAGAGCAAATTAGATCAAGCTCTTGAGTATCTTGTTACGCATGTTTACTTTGATTTGGATCTTGTTGGAAAGCATGCAGATAGTGATGCAGACATTGTTGATATTCTTACTGGAGCTAACCCTTCAATGCCTGGCATGAGTCCTAACAGTGGAGCTGCTGCAAAGATTGAAGAGTTCCTTGAAATGCAGGAAATGAAGAATCTTCCTACATCTATGGCAGATATTCAGTCTAGGTATCAGGGTATTCCAAGTGGATGGAGAGAGATTGATATTGCAGCTGTAGTAGCTCTTCTGATTTATGAACAGAAGGTTACAATCAAATATTCTGGTATGACTATTCAGCCAAGCGATACAAAGTTGCCTGACATGCTTCGTAAAAAGAGTGAGATTGGCAAGACTGTCATTAGTAAGCGTCATGTAGTTAAAGCTTCACAGATAAAGGAAGCAAGAGAGTTCCTTCGTGACTTCTTGGATGTTATGGATGTACCCGCTGATGAGGACGGACTTGTTCAATTCATTATAGATGAGATGGGTAAGCTCCAGTCACACTATGATGACTTGAATAAGAAGTATGAAGGACATAAATATCCGGATCAGAATCTTGTAAGAGAGGCAAGCAGAGTTGTAGCTGATGTTCTTTCACAGAAGAGCGACAACATTGCCTTAATTGACAGGTTAGTAGCAAGAGAAGATACACTGTATGATTCTAAGGATCATTTGGCCAATGTAGAGAGTTTCTTTAAGAATCAGGTGACTGTATTTGATGATGCTGCAAAGTATGTAGAAGATTTGAAGAACGACCTTGATTATATTGCTAAAGATCAGGAAGCAAATGATGCTTTGAATCAGATGCGTCTGATTACACATATTATTGATGGCAAGCCCTTTGATTATAAGAGAATACCAGAACTCAATGAATTGAAAGCTAAGGTTATGAATTCCCATAATCAGATGCTTGATGAAAAGAGAGCTGGACTAAAAGATATCGTTGTAGAATGCCTTGGAGCTATTCATGAGAAGGCATATGCACACGATGAAGGCAAACAGGTTTCAGATAAAGCTGATAATTATTATACACAGCAGAAGGAAAAAATAGATGAGACAAAGAGTTTAGCTCTTCTTGAAGGATTCTCAGTTCAATTGTGGAGTTATAGGGATGAAGCTTTGGAGAAGATTGATGCATTGATTACACCACCTGTTACACAAGTGAAACCGATAAATCCATCTGATTCTCCAAAGCCTGTAGTGAAGAAGATTATTAAGCCAGTAGCGAGACAACAGCTTTTCCCTGCGAAGACACTGACATCTGATTACGAAATTGATGCTTATGTTGAAAACATTAGAAAACAGATGAAACAGTATCTTCAGGGGGCAGATGGAATTAAGATTAACTAATAAAATGTGATTTAGGAGATAAGCGCCATGGATAAGAATGCGATTAAGAAATATGCAGTATGGGCAAGAAAAGAGCTGATTACAAGAGTAAGTCAGCGAGCAGAAAAATATGATATTACAGCAGATGCAGATGTAAATGCGTCAAGTGTAAACGGCATACTTCTTTCAGATGATGAAAAGAAGCAACGTAAAGCACTGATAGAACAGGTAAAGCATAAAGGCTTTGATCAGGTTATGGAAGAAGTTGCCTATACTTGGTTCAACAGATTTATCGCGCTAAGATTCATGGAAGTAAATGGATATCTTCCTTCACATATACGTGTTTTTACTGACGATAATAATAACTTCAAGCCTCAAATTCTTGCGGAGGCTATTCATCTTGAACTAAACGGACTTAATATGGATAAAGTCTATGAGATGAAAAATGCCAACGAGAATGATGAACTCTACAAGTATCTTATAATTACGCAGTGTAATGATCTTAGCAAAGTATTGCCGGGAATGTTTCAAAAAATATCTGATTATACGGAATTATTGTTTCCAGATAATGTTCTGAGAGAGAATAGCGCTATTGAACAGATGGTAGCATTAATTCCAGAAGAGGATTGGAAAAATCAGGTGCAGATTATAGGTTGGCTATACCAGTATTATAATAGTGAACCTAAAAGTATGGTTTTCGCAAAAGCTAAAGGCGTAAAAATAAAAAAGGAAGAGATTCCAGCTGCTACACAGCTATTTACGCCTGACTGGATTGTTAAATATATGGTCGAAAACTCTTTGGGAAAGATATGGAAAGAAAATCATGAGGAAGTAGGAGAAAACTGGAAATACTATATTTCAGAAACAGAACAGTCTTCAGAAGTTGATGACAAGATTAATATTCATCGTAAGAATAATAAAGACCTTAAACCGGAAGATTTAAAATGTATAGATCCCTGTTCTGGTTCAGGGCATATTCTCTCGTATATGTTTGATGTGCTTGTAGAAATATATGCCTCTTATGGTGTGTCTTCTGCTGAGGCAGTTAAAAGTATTATTAAAAATAATATTTTTGGACTCGATATTGATGAGAGAGCTGCTCAATTAGCATATTTTTCAATTATGATGAAAGCTGTTCAATATGATAGACGTTTCTTAAGAAGAAAAGATGAGAATGGAGAAAGTGTCACTCCACAACCAAACGTATATGCAATAAAAGAGAGTAATGATATTGATGATAATATCATCACATATTATTGTAATGGCGATCAGAACTTGCTTACTAATTTGAAAAGCTTAATTGATCAATTGAATGATGCAAAAGAATATGGTTCAGTTCTGACAGTTAAGAATGTTTCATTTGATTTATTAAGTAAAAGAATTGAAGAGATTGAAAATGATGCTGATGTTCGTAGAGATTATGTAGTATCTGCAATATCGCCCTTAATTAAGGTGGGAAAGCTGCTTTCAGAAAAATATGATGTGGTTATAACAAATCCTCCATATTTAGCGGTCAGTGCATGTGAGCCTAAGTTAAAAAAATTTGTAAATAAGTATTATCCAGATAGTAAAACCGACTTGTTTGCGGTATTTATTGAACGATGTCATCAAATGAATAAAGTAAATGGCTTCCAGGCTATGATAACTATGCACTCATGGATGTTTTTGTCTAGTTATGAAAAACTGCGTCAAAAATTAAAAACGATTGATTTAATTAGTATGGCGCATCTCGGACCGCATGCTTTTGATGAAATAGCAGGTGAAGTTGTTCAAACAACAAGTTTTATATTTAGAAATACGCACATAGAAAACTATCGTGGAGTGTACCATAGGCTATTAGACGGAAATTCTGAGAGAGCAAAAGAAGAGTTGTTTTTAAACAAGAAGAATATTTGTGTTTCTAACCAAAGTCTGTACACCTCATTGCCAGGCAGTCCGTTTGCGTACTGGATTAGTAATAATATACTGGACATATATGAAAAGGGAACACCGTTAGGAGAAATTGCAGCTCCTAGAAAGGGAAATTCAACGTCCGATAATAATCGTTTTCTGCGCCTATGGTTTGAAGTTGAGAAGGATAAGATGAATCTTCATTCTACTGAGATTAATGTTGAAGATTCAAAGAAACGAAGATGGTATCCGTACAATAAAGGAGGTGGATATCGTAAGTGGTATGGATTTAATGAATACCTAATAGATTGGTATGACGATGCAGCAGCGATTCGAAATATTAAAACTGCCGTAATCGCAAATTATCAATACTTTACTAAACCAGGTTTAACATGGTCAACTGTATCTAGTAATAATTTTAGTATTAGGTGGTTTGACGAAGGTTATATCTTTGATAATGGAGGATGCTGTATTTTCGATTTAGGAGATAAGAGACCTTATTTGATTGCACTACTTAATTCAGCCGTGTTCAGATACATATTTGGCCAATTGAATCCAACATTAAATTTTCAATCAGGTGAGGTTGCAAAGTTTCCGGTGATTATCTCTGAGAATAGTGAGATAAATGATTTAGCAATAGAAAATGTAAAGATAGCTAAAGAAGAATATGATTCCTATGAGACATCATGGGATTTTAAAGAGAATCCTTTGATAAAGGTTAAGAAGGAGAATTTTCCTCAAGGTGCATCAATTGAAAAGTGTTTTAAGATTTGGGAAGACAAAACTAAGGAAAATTTCCGTAAGTTGAAGAGTAATGAAGAGAGAATTAATCAAATATTTATTGATATATACAATTTGAATTCCGAATTAAGTGCTGAAGTAAATGATGATGATGTTACATTACGTGTGGCTGATTTACAAACAGATATCAAAGCGCTTATATCCTATGCTGTAGGTTGTATACTTGGAAGATATTCATTAGATAAACCTGGGATTGCTTATGCTGGTGGAGATTGGGATGACTCCCAATATCAATTATTTTATCCAGATAGTGATGGAATTATCCCAATCACAGAAGATGAGTATTTTAATGATGACATTGTGAATAAATTTGAGGAATTTATTTCATTTGCCTTTGGTTCGGAGTATTTGGAAGAGAATTTAAAATATATATCAGATGCGATGGGTGGTGGAAATCCAAGAAATACTATTAGAAGCTATTTTGTGAATACATTTTATTCTGATCATTTGAAAATGTATCAGAAACGTCCTATATATTGGTTGTTTGATTCAGGAAAGAAGAATGGTTTTAAGTGTTTGATTTATATGCACCGTTATCAACCGGATACTATTGCACGTATACGTACAGATTACGTTCATGAGCAGCAGGCAAGATATAGAACTGCTATAGAGGAGATTGAAAATAGAATTGCAAGCGCAGCTGGTTCTGATAAGGTTAAGTTGACAAAGAAGCTTAATACTTTAAAAGCTCAGGACGATGAGATTCACGCTTACGAAGAGAAGATTCACCACCTTGCAGACCAAATGATAAGTATAGATCTGGATGATGGTGTAAAGCATAACTATGAAATATTTAAAGATGTATTAGCCAAGATAAAGTAAGGAGGAGACATCATGCAAAAGCTTACAATAACGAATTTAGGACCAATTAAAGATTGCACTATAGTCGTAAAAGATTTCATGGTGTTTACAGGTCCTCAGGCATCAGGAAAGAGTACGATTGCGAAAAGCATTTTCTTTTTCAACAATCTTAAGAATATTCTTTTTGCAATGTATCAGAAACAACTGGCTAATAAGCCTCTGTTTGAGATTGGTACATTGGAAGATTATTTTACTAAGGAAGTACAGAGAGCGTTTTTACAGTCATTTGGTGTTAGCATTGATACAAATGCTTATGGCACGGTAACTTATGAGTATGATAATTCATCAACTGTAGTAATCAATATTGAGCCGGCAGCAGACGAATTGTCTGTTGTAGTTGCATTTGATGATTATTTAAAATCTAAGCTGACTGCCCTTTCTGAATTATTAAAGTCAAATGATAGAAAAGATGTTGAAAAGATAAGAGATTTTATTTATAAGGAATTGTTTGCGTCTGATCTGGATGTTGTATATATTCCGGCTGGCCGAAGCCTTCTTACCATGCTGAGTTCCCAGATTAACTATATATACGCGGTAATGGACGATCAGCAGAAATATACAATTGATTACTGCACACAGACATACCTTGAAGAAGTACTGAGGATAAAAGAATTCTTCAATATGAGTCCAGATAAGCTTGCCCGCAAAGTAATAAATGAAGTTGATTATGAGATAAATCAAGCAGATGTTGATGCTGCAATAGAGCTGATGAATACAATACTTCACGGTGAATATCGTAATGTAAATGGAGTTGAGAAGTTATATTTTTCAGACGATCATTCTGTAAGGATGAACTATGCCTCATCAGGACAACAGGAAGCAGTATGGATTACCAATATTCTTTTTTATCACATGCTTGGCAGGCGTAATACTTTATTTGTTATTGAAGAGCCTGAGTCTCATCTTTTCCCAGAGACACAAAAAGCTGTAGTAGAGCTGATTTCTTTGGTTAAAAATGGAAGCAATAAGGCAATCATAACTACTCATAGTCCTTACGTTCTTGGAAGTATCAACAATTTGCTTTATGCAAATCACATTTCAGAAGGAACTAATGACGCTGAAATAGAAGCTGTGGTACCAAGATGTTTATGGCTTAATTTTGAAAAACTTGGGGCATATTTTCTTTTAGATGGAAAGGTAAAAGATATTGCAAGTCCTGAATACAATGATATCGATCATGATGTTATTGATGGAGTATCAGGCGTGTTGAATGAGACCTATGAAAAACTGATGGATATCGCGAGGGAAGATTAATGGATCTACAAAAGGAAACATATACCGGGGATATTCATCAGAAGATAATAGTCTCAGCAGAAAATGGACGTAGACATGTTGCTACAAATCCGTCAGGACAGTATGAGGTTCGTCATTACAGACTTGATGGTGCGCTCATCAAAAATGAGCAATGCTGCGACTTTCTTCTGATAAATGATACCGGAATGAAAGCATACTATATTGAGCTTAAGGGCTCTGATTTTTCTCACGCTGTAGAACAGGTTGAAGCAGGAGAAAAGCTTTGCAGGTCTCATCTTAAAGGATATGTTCCATACTACAGAATTGTGACCAGCAAAACCAGGACTCAGGAACTCAATTCAACGAAATTTAGAAGATTCCAACAGAGAGTTGGGGCAGATAAGATAAAGTACGGAACAAACGAGATTAAGGAGACGTTGTAAGTGGATTTATTAGCAATTGGGCAGGAATTAAATAGGAGATTCCTTGAACCATTACCAGAGTTTTACAAAAGAAGAATCATTGTCTGGTATGATGAAGAGAAGGAGTTTACTGAGGAAATTGATAGCCTTGAACTTACAAATGCCAAGGTGCTTTGTCTTACTGGAAGCAATAATTTTGCAGTAAAGAAGACCCTTGCTGTAGATGAGCCAACACAGAATTTCCTGATTTATAATCCAATTTCCTATGAAAAAGTCGAGGATGATTGGCTTCTTGACGTGGAATTATACAGTGAGGAGTTCAGAGCTGACCTTATCGCCATTTGGATGGATGAGATGGGAATACCATCGTCAGTTGCATTGCGTAATCAGGTTAAGAAATATAGGAAATTTTTTAATGCAAAGTCAAGAAGAGATGATGTAGTAAAGTTGGCAGATTCATTGGATTCTCCTACTAAATTGCAGCTTGCAGTTATGGCTTCAATTGGAGAGTCGCAGAGAACAGATCCTATATCAATCATTAAATCTGTTCTGAGGGCAGGCTTGAATTCTGATGATAACTATTTATATCAGGAATTTGTAAAGTATGAAGCATCTGATTTGTTCTGGGGTATGGTTTCTCAGATTACTGGATACAATGATGTGGATCACAGTCTAGGAAAGTTGGCTGCACATATTATTTTAACAGCTGGAAGTAGAACACTCCCAGATAGTGTTTTCGATGGACTTTCTGGTTTTATGACAGGAAATCCTCAACTACAGGCATATTGCAGTGACTTGATTTCTGATTGGATTCATAGTGATGATGCAGATTCTTATGTTCCTATTGCAGAAACAGTAGAAGATGAAATGCATCTTGAAAAGAGATTATCAAAGCAGACAGCAGATGTATTAGCAGATACAGAGATATTACCTTGTATAAATAGAATTATACTGTCAAAGCTTATGACTGATATTTCAAATGAGATTGTAAGCTCTGAAAGTATTTTTGCAATTGCAGAGAAACGTCGAGCTATGGTGTGGTTTGATGAGTATAAGGATTATTATACTGGTATTGTTGCTCTTGCAAAGATGAATGAATTCTATAAAGAGCATGCCGCAGGGTTCCATATTGTGGGAGCTAAGAAGATTTGGGATGCTTACACTAAGGAATACTATAAGATGGATACTTACTATCGTGAGTTCCATATGAGCTATGAGAACAGTAAGAAAACTTATGGCGGTAATCTTCAGGATCTTTTTACTGCAGTATGCGATAAGGTTGAGAGACTTTACACCAACTGGTATTTGGATGGACTTGGACATAACTGGTCTGAGGAAGTTGCAGCTGATTTAGAGAAGCAAGGTTTTATTGAAGGTATTGAAAGACAGGAAAATTTCTATGATCGCAAGATTAAGAATGCGGATAATAGAGTTTATGTCATTATTTCTGATGCAATGAGATATGAAGTTGCGGTTTCTCTTTCAGAAGAGATAAGCCGAGATATGCAGGGCAAGGTCAAGCTGTCTAGTATGCAGGGTATTTTCCCTACAATTACAAAGTTTGGCATGGCTGCCTTACTTCCGCACAGAGAGATAAATGTTGAACTAAAGAATGATCAGCTAAAGGTATTAAATGATGGTCAGTCCACAGATAGTACATACCGCGAGAAATTATTACAGCAGGTTAATTCTGAGAGTATTGTGCTTAAAGCAACAGATCTTGTCGCAATGAAAAGAAGCGAGCGTTCTGACTTGGTTAAGGGCAAAGAGGTAGTATATATTTATCACGATACTATTGATGAGACAAGCCATACCTCTGAAGAAAAGGTATTTAATGCTTGTACTGAGACCATAGATGAGATTAAGAATCTTGTGAAAATCATCGTAAATGATTTTAGCGGTGTAAATATCATGATTACTTCTGATCACGGATTCTTATATACATATAGTCCGCTTACAGAGGAATCCAAGACCGATAAGTCTGATTTTGCTCATAGGATTGTTGAGTATGGCAGACGTTTCGCAATTTTGGCAAAGGGAGAAGATCCTGACTTCTTGCTTCCAGTTAATCTCTTATCTGGAAGAACTGATTACGCAGGATATGCTCCAAGAGACAGCATAAGAATCAAGACAAGTGCAGGTTCAGGAATGAATTTTGTACATGGTGGTATCAGCTTGCAGGAAATGTGTGTACCTCTTATTGAGTACAAGCATCTTCGTAATAGTTCTAAAGAGTACCAGAGAAATAGGGAGAAGTATGATACCAAGCCTGTAGAAGTAAATCTTCTTTCAGCAAATCATAAGATTAGCAATATGATCTTTTCTCTTAATTTCTATCAGAAGGAAGCTGTTGGCTTAAATAGAGAGAAGTGTACTTATAATGCATATTTTGTGGATGCTACTGGCAAGAAGATTTCTGATGTACAGAAGATTATTGCTGATAAGACTACGGAAGATGTTCAGGCACGTACATTTAGATGTAACTTTAGTCTTAAATCACAGGCATATGATAGTAAAGAACTTTACTATCTGATTATAGAAAAGGAAGATAGTACAGATCTTCCGAAAAGAATTGAATTCCAAATTGATATTGCATTCGCTGCAGATGATTTTGGGTTCTTTGCATAAGGAGAGATATTAAAATGGGTTTTATGGATGCATTTAGCAGGAAAGCTGATGATGTAGCTCCGGAGGAAACTAAGGTTGATACTGAAGCTTCTCAAGGCAGTAACAGAGAAGAATTAAATAAAAAGCTCAGGCAGACTTTTGACGGAAAAATCGTTCGTAAAGACCTGACAAAAAATATTAAAGAGGGCGCAAATGTTCCAATCTATGTATTGGAATATCTGCTAGGTCAGTATTGTAATTCTGATGATGAAGCAATTATAAATCGTGGAGTTGAGAAAGTTAAGAGCATTTTGTCTAATAACTATGTGCGTCCAGATGAGGCACAGAAGGTTCTTTCTTTGCTTCGTCAAAAGGGGGCTCATACAGTAATTGATATGATTACAGTTGAGCTTAATATGAAGCTAGATATGTATGAGGCGTCATTCTCTAATTTAGGACTTACAAGGATTCCTATTTCAGAGGAATATCCTGAGCAGTACGACAGACTTCTGTGCGGAGGCATTTGGTGTATTGTTCAGCTTGAGTATGGTGCTGATGACTCGGATGATTTTGGTATTGTCGATATGGATGGAGCGGAGCTTAGATCCAAGAAATCTAAGCAGAAGGATTTATCTCCAGTATCTATCACAAAACTTACTCCGATTCAGATGCCAAACGTTGATATGGATCAGCTGAAAGCAGGAAGAAAAGAATTTACAAAGGATGAATGGTTGGATATCCTTCTTCGCTCTACTGGTATGGAGCCAGATGAGTTTTCATACAGAGAGAAGTGGTTGCTTCTTACAAGAATGCTTCCACTTGTAGAGAATAACTTTAACCTTTGTGAGCTTGGGCCAAGAAGCACAGGTAAATCACATCTGTATAAGGAGATTTCTCCAAACAGTATTCTTGTTTCAGGAGGCCAGACCACAGTAGCTAATCTTTTCTATAACATGGGTCGTAAGACTATGGGATTAGTTGGGCTTTGGGATGTTGTGGCATTTGATGAGGTTGCAGGTATCAACTTCAAGGATAAAGACGGAATCCAGATTATGAAGGATTACATGGCTTCCGGATCATTTGTCAGAGGCAAGGAAGAAAAGGCTGCTTCTGCATCTATGGTATTCGTAGGAAATATTAATCAGAGTGTAGATGTGCTTTTGAAGACATCAAGCCTATTTGATCCATTTCCTCCTGAGATGGGAACAGATACAGCATTTCTCGATAGAATACATTGTTATAATCCAGGTTGGGAGATTCCGAAGTTTAGACCGGAACATTTTACAGATGATTATGGCTTTATCACTGATTATCTTGCTGGCTTTATCCGCGAGCTTAGAAAAGAGCAGTTTGGTGATGCAATAGATAAATACTTTAGACTTGGAAAGAATCTTAACCAGCGTGATACCATTGCAGTTCGTAGAATGGTAGATGGATATTTGAAGCTTTTGTATCCAGATGGAAACTTTACGAAAGAAGATGTGACAGAAGTATTAGAGATTGCATTGGAAATGAGAAGACGTGTCAAAGAGCAGCTTAAGAAGCTAGGTGGCATGGAATTCTATGATGTTAATTTCTCATACATAGATATGGATGATATGTCTGAACACTACGTATCAGTACCAGAGCAGGGCGGTGGAAAGCTTATTCCAGAGGGAATGTGCAATCCAGGTCAAGTCTATACTGTATCGCATGGAAAATCAGACATGATAGGTGTATTTAGACTTGAATCTCAGATGCTTCCTGGTAACGGTAAGTTTGATCGTACTGGACTTGGAACAGACAGAGAATGCAAAGAGGCTGTAGATACTGCGTTCAATTTCCTTAAGGCTAATGGAAATAGAATTAGCGGTTCTCTTGGCGTATTAAATAAAGATTTTGTTATCAATTATCAGGATCTTCAGGGCATAGGTATGACTCATAAATTGGCTCTTCCTACGCTTATTGCGTTGTGTTCTATCGGACTTGGAAGACCGGTTCAGAGCTCAATGGTCGTTCTTGGAGATTTCAGTATAGGTGGAACCATCATGAAGGCAGATAACTTGGCAAGTACATTGCAAGTATGCCTTGATAGTGGTGCAAAGAAAGTATTATTACCACAGACATCAGCTGTTGATTTGGGAACAGTACCAGCTGAGCTTATAAGTAGCTTTAGTTTGGTGTTCTATCAGAGTGCTGAGGATGCTGTGTTTAAAGCGTTAGGGGTGGAATAGATGGAATTATTTTCTGAAAGAAACGGATTCAGAAAGCCGATTGAGAAAACAGATATAATAACAAAGCCAGCATACTGTGCATTGTTTAATGTCTGTGAAAACTATTTAATTAATCTTGCATATAAATATCCAGTGGATTGTCCTGATGGAAAGGGAGTTTACGACATAAACAGAGAATCACTGAGTGATGCTATGTATATTGAAATTCCCGATTTATATAGGGATATACATGAATGCATAGAAAAACCAGGTGGATGTTGGGAAACAGATAATGATGATTATGACCAATATGCACTGCTTGATTATATTGAATATATTGCCAACAACATAAGAGATTATCAAGAGGGCAGTTATCATTCATTTTTCAGTCACACACACTTGAGCTTTCTTAAGTCATCAGAATGTTTTGAGGATTTTCAAAATGAAATAAATACAATATTTAAGAAAACTGGTCTGCAATACATTTTAACAGATTCAAAGAGAATTGAACGTGTAACAGAAAATAGTGATGTAATAAAGAATGCGTTTGATACTGTTCAACATTTGCAGGAACAAGGAGCTAAAGATTTGATAGAAGAAGCTCTTGTTCTTTATAAAAGTCCTAGACCGGAATCTAGAAGAGATGCAATGGAAAAAATCTGGGATGCATTTGAACGTATCAAAACATATTATCCAAACCTAAATAAAAAGCAATCTGCGGATAAAGTAATTGATAATATTTCACAGGGAAATGCAGATTATAAGAATATGATTGAAGAGGAGTTCCATAAACTAACTTCAATAGGAAATAGCTTCAGAATAAGACATCACGAAACTGATAAGATAGATATTACGGATCCTAATTTTTATGATTATTTTTTCGAGCGATGTCTTTCAACGGTTTTGCTTGCTGTAAAATATCTAAAGTGAGGAGAACGTAATGCAAGGTAATTATCCTATTATTACATTGTGTGGCAGTACACATTTTAAAGATGAATTTATGATGGCACAGAAGAGGCTTACACTGGAGGGCAACAGTGTCATCAGTGTGGGCCTCTTTGGCCATTCAGGAGATGAAGAAGTCTGGGATGGTATGGATGAAGGAGCTTTATCCAAGACTAAGAAAATGTTTGATGATATGCACAAGCGGAAAATTGACATGGCTGATGAGATATTTGTAATCAATGTTGGTGGTTATATAGGGGACAGTACACGCTCTGAGATTGATTATGCTATTAAGCATGGTAAGAATGTGCGATATCTGGAGGACTAAGCATGGGTATTTTTAAAGATGGAGATGATGAAGAAGACGAGTTATTTGATCTTTATATGCTAAATGAAATACATGAAGACAGTAATAAGGGCGATAGTACAAATCATTCAGGCGGATGCCTGACAAGTTTTCTTCTTATTATGACTGTTCCTATCGGAATAGTTTTAGGGGTGATTTCAATATTGGTATAAACGAAAGGTGGTTTTCCTTATGAGTATTTGGTTATTTAGATATTGAAGAGGCTTCGAGAGATGCTATTTCTAAGTATATTATTCAGAAGTTTCAGGGCTATAAAATGGAACAGTTGATATCTGAAATCCTGAAGGCAAAAGGGTTTACTGTATATCATAGTAAACAAGGTGCAGACGGAGGAAAAGATATACTTGCAGCTGGTGGAGAAATGGGATTTGGTTCACCAAAGATTTGTGTTCAGGTGAAATCTCATGATACACCGGTAGATCGTCCTACACTTGATCAGCTCGGTGGAGTAATGAATAAGGTCGGCGCGGAGTATGGACTTCTCGTATCATGGAGCGGATTTAAGCAATCGGGCGGGAATTCTCGGGAACTTGTTCCCGATATGAAAGCCCGTAAAAAAGAAGGCTATCTGTATAGATAAGCAATAGCGTAATTTCTTGCTTATTCTTTCAGATCATGTTATACTATATGTATGAACAGATATACGCATGGACGTACCTGTGTCTACAACATAAATTACCATATCGTCTGGTGTGTAAAGTATCGTCGCAAAGTGCTGTCACAAAAAATATCTGAACGGCTTTATGAACTCTGCCATGAGATTGCCAAAGCAAAAGGCTTTACAGTCGTAGAGGTTAAAGTCGGCGAAAATGATCATGTACACTGTTTCGTATCTGCTCCGCCAAAGATATCAATTACCCAGATCGTAAAATACCTGAAAGGCATATCAGGCAACAGACTACTGGAAGAATTTCCTGAACTCCGTAAATCTTTATGGAATGGTCATCTCTGGAACGGCAGTTATTTTGTCGAGACCATAGGCTCTACATCCGAGGATAACATCAGACGCTACATCGAAAGGCAGAAAAACGTCCAGTTATGAACAAAGCATACGTTTACAGGCTGTATCCTACAGCCGACCAGAAAATCTTATTTGCAAAGACCTTCGGGTGCTGCCGCAAGATCTGGAATCTCATGCTAGGTGACCGCATAGATGCCTACAACGATTATGGGATAACCCTCTTACCGACACCTGCATGGTACAAAGATGATGACAGGTATTCGTACCTCAAAGAAGTAGACTCCCTTGCCCTTGCAAACGTACAGCTGGCATTGCAGAAAGCTTACAAAGCTTTCTTTGATGGTATAGCAGAGTTCCCGAAATTCAAGTCAAAACGCCGTGCAAAACTGTCATACACTACCAATAACCAGGGCGGGACCATCTCTGTTGCGGATAAGTCTGTCCGCCTTCCCAAAGTCGGCATGGTAAAAGCCAAGATCCATAGAAATGCTCCTTCCTATATGGTGTTAAAATCCGCTACTATATCATGCGACAAGTGTGGCAGATACTATGTTTCCATACTTTATGAGTATGACAGGGCTGATATCTTTAGCAATACCCATACATCTGACGACCCGGAAAAACTTCTGGGACTTGATTACAAGTCAGACGGTCTGTACGTCGATTCCGAGGGCAGATGTGCCGATATGCCGCACTTCTACCGTAAGGCTCAGAAGAAGCTGAAACACCTCCAACGGGAACTGTCACGCAAAGTCGGTTCAAAGAAGGGCGAGACACCTTCCCACAACTTTGAAAAACAGCTTGCCAGGGTCCGTAAGCAACACAGACATGTGGCAGACCAGAGACGTGACTATCTCCAGAAGCGGTCAACTGCCCTTGCTGATGAGTACGGCCTTATCGGGGTAGAAGACTTATCACTCAAAGGGATGTCATCTTCCAAAGGACTGGGGCTGGGGAAAGCAACAAACGATAACGGTTTTGGTATGTTTGTACAGATGCTTGCCTACAAGATGGCTGATAGGAACAAAAGCCTCATAAAGGTAGACAGGACTTTTCCGTCAAGCCAGCTGTGTCAGTGCGGATATAAGAATCCGATAACCAAGGATCTCTCTGTCCGCACTGTTGTATGTCCTGTATGTGGCCGTATATATGACAGGGATGTGAATGCAGCCATAAACATCAGGAACGAAGCTTACCGCATCTTCCGATGCGGGGAATAGGTTGATATCAATGTAGGGCGGGAACCGCCCGAACTAAAGCCTGTGGAGCTGGCTCTGACGAGGTATACCTATAGCGGGGTATGCTAGTTACCACCAGTCTTGAAGCAGGAAGCTCGGCTACTTGTAGCCGAGTAGTTCACCAATTATGACAAGCTTAGCTCTGATTTACAGGCTGAGATACCTCTTAAAAGAATATGGATGCTGAGCGATGACGGAGAGGAGTAGAGACTCTATGCCTGACGAGATTAGAAGCATTCGTTTAGAATCAAACAATATCTGTTATGGACCGGGGCCAGGTTCTGATGATGAAGTGGAACAATATCTTACTATTTCTTCAACGGGAAGAGTATGGTTTTCTGCACGAAATTATCAGCAGTATTGTAATAGTAAGGACTATTGCCGTAAGAAGCAGACAAGCATTGATAAATGGAAGGCAGAGTTTCTCTTACGCTTAATAGATAATATTTCAGAGAATATGTCTTTTGTAACAGACGTTGGATCTTATGATATGGAAATCAGGTATTCAAATGATACAAAGAGGAGAATATCAGGATCTCTTATCGGCGGTGTATATTCACATGCCTATGGAGAGGAAAATAATGTTGATGTTACCAGATTGATCAGAAGATATATTCCTGTATATGGATTATGGGCTTTCGATGGTTCTACATCCCCTGATTATGAAGGGAAAAAAGCGGTTTTTCTTTTTGCTGAAGCATGGGAGAAATTTTTCAAGAATCCTGATTCAAGTAAAGACTTTGAAGATGGGTTTGGACGTGAGTGTGAGTCTTTAGGCTTTCAGATGGATTGCGGAGAAAAGTTTGTTTTTGAATGCAAGAAGAGAGGCTGTAAGACTCCATATGGCGAAGGTTTAAAAGAAGCTGTAGCTGATATAGATGATATCGAAGTTATCGGTTCAGGTGCTTTTTCATATTGGAGAGGCTTGACGCATTGGGATTATATGTATCATTTAGGACCAGAAGAATGTGGGATTTTTCTATGCCTATTGCGTAGGCTTAAGGAATTGACGTGTAAAAAATAAATGGAGGTGGGAGAAGGTTGTTGACTACTGCAATTTGATGTCATAAACGGTATTCCCGCTCGCAAGAGCGGGTGGATAGAAACCTGATATAGTGTTTGCCAGATACGGTACGTTCTGATATAATACTTCTGGAGCTACTGATAACGGTAGGCGGTTAGCCCTCTTAATTTGCAGAGGGTACTTAGCCCTCTGACTTCAAAGGAAGGAGGGCGATGTCTATGGTTAGTTGGACTGAACTAATTCAGTACACCACAATGCTTATAGAATTAGCCACACTGTTTTATGTGATTGGCAAAAAGAAATAGCCGCCCCGCCTGAGAAACGAGCGACTATTGTAGTTGGGTTTTTGGGCTGACCGTCTATCCAGTAGCTCTTTTTATATGTCCATTATAACAGAATCGGTGGCATTGTCAAACAAAACATACTTGCGATGTTTGTCTGCGAAGATACCCACCGCCCGAATATTACCAGTTTCACTGCATTATTGCCTTTATTCCAATACCAGCCATTTCTTTTCGTAAATTGCAATAACAAGTTAGATACCCTCTGCTAGGCAGTAGCCTGGTAGATTAGGTCGATTTCCTCCTCCAAAATTTGTTCTGGCTTTCTTTTTGCTATCTAGTGTTTTATTCACCTTTTAGGTGAAGATCAGAGTAATTGCAAAGTACAGTATTCTTCAGATTTCAAGGTGCTGATATGGTTGGCTGTGAATATTCAAGGATTTATGATGCTGCAATCGCTTAATTAAAATTGATCAACATATATTGATTGCTTCGCTGAACGTGATATAATAAAAGCAACGAAGGAGGCATATTTTATGACAGTTACGGCGACTGAATTTAAGACAAATATGGGCAGATATCTGAATATGCTCTCGAATGATGTTATCTATATTACCAGAAACGGCAAAGAAATAGCCATGGTCTCAAGCCCGAAGGTAGACAGGCAGGCACTTCTCGATGATCTTGTCGGGATAATCCCGGATAACGAGGATATAGATGAGAACATGATAAGGGAAGAGAGGCTTAACAGACAGTGAAGATACTTGTGGACACCAATGTCATAATCGACATATTTACGAAGCGTGAACCCTGGTTTAATAATTCATATAAGTCGCTGTCTATAGCTGTTGAGACAGATAAGAATGAACTCTTTATCTCTGCATCATGCATTACCGATATCTTTTACCTTTTAAGGAAAAGTCTAAAAGACAAGGATAAGACCAAAAGCTGTATAGAAAGGCTTTCCAGGCTGTGCACCATAGCAGATGTGACCTCAACAGACATACAGACTGCCCTGAACAGCGAAATGGACGATTTTGGGGATGCTGTAGTGGATTCTGTCGCTCACAGGCACGGAGCAGATTATATACTTACCAGGAATGTAAAAGATTTTACGGATTCGCTGGTAAAAGCAATAACTCCTGACGAATTTGTCAAAAATCATTATCCCGCCTCGTAAAGGGGCATGGCTGCTTCAACCGAATTGTTTATGGAAAATTCAAAAAGGAAGGTAGGTTAAAGGCGGTTCCTCCCACAGGCTTTTCCATGGGTTTCCCCGCTAAATATTTATGACTGAAGAACAATACGTACAGGCTGAGTCCTTCTGGACTCGAAAAGATAAAACCGAAAAGAAACTGGATGCTGATGCTCTGTACAGCTGGATAGACGAGTTCTTATCATCCCATAAGGTTCTTGCCCTGGCAACTGCCGCGAAAGATTTTATTCGCTGCACGCCGCTTGAGTACAGTTGGTATGCCGGAGCACTTTGGATCTTCACCGAAGGCGGGCTTAAGTTCAAAGCCTTGAAGGAGAATAAGCATATCGCGGCAGCGGTCTTCGAGACGAGCACTTCCTTTGGCGGACTTAGGTCACTGCAGATCGAAGGAACAGCGGAGCCTGTCGAGCTGTTCTCCGATGAATATAAGAATGTCGCGGAGTTCAGAAAGATACCGATGGAAGCATTGAAGAAACTTAAAGAGCCTATGTGGCTTTTGAAGATCGTGCCGTCAGAGATTACCTGCCTGAATTCAGATTTCAAGAAAGATGGATTTGGCAGCAGGCAGATATGGAAGAGTTGCCAAGTTAGATGTCAGGGAGTTGTGGCTGTGAGATAGATGTCAAGGAAAGATAGGATGAAGCGTTATGGCTTTTGATTAAAAAAAGGAGTATAACGAGCTTTTCTAGACTCAACCAACGGTAGAGTTGCAGGAAATCAACTTATGGTTCGTGTAATAATACGATGATACCGGTTATGCTTGAGTCATGAAAGGAGGTGCCCGATATGGATCAAATCAAAATTGGAAAATTCATAGCAACCTGCAGGAAGGAACAGGGCATGACTCAGGCAGTCCTTGCCGAAAAGCTTGGAATCAGTGACCGGGCGATATCAAAATGGGAGACCGGAGTTTCACATAGTTAAAGATACCACACCAATCCCACGCTGACTTTTGCTCAACCGATACAGCCGGAGGGCTGGATAACAAGAAAAGGCGGTATGCGCCCCATGGAGGGGTAGCGTACCGCCTTTTCTTGTGGGGGTTTCCAAAGGGGGCTTGCCCCCATTTGGCACACGACTTTGCTTGCAAAGTGTAGTGTGTTATACCTGCTGGCGTGGCTGACGGAGGAAACGGGGCGCGGTGCTTTTTGCGCCCCGCTTGCTCGGGCAGGAAAACAGGCTGACTTTTTGTGAATGGGAATGAACAAAAAATCGGGCTGTTTTCAGAGAACGACGGCAGGGATATGAAAGCCCCCGTCCCTTGTCCTACGCTCCGACTTGTGGACAAAATGTCCCGAAGTTGTGGCCACACTCCCGGCAAAGTAGCAGGATAGCGGGCAACCGTCAAGGCTGAAATGAACGGGTTTATACCCGGTCTTGACCGCCGCCCTCCGTCCCGCTGAACGGGCAGACAAGGCAGCCAATCCCTCAAAGTGCTTGGCCGCACTCTTTTTGATTTTGGGAGTTTTCTTCCTCAAAATTGAAATGGGCGGGAAGCCATTTTAGGGCTTTCCCGCCTTGATTACCCATCAGCAAAGACGGGCGGGATTGTCAACGGCGGCGCATAAAATGCGCCGTTTATTCTTGACCGTTGACTGGCTCGGCTGGCTTTGCTATCTTCTCGATAAAGGGAAATTTTTCAAGTGCAGCTCATTTTTTCATATCATTCATAATCAAAATACTTCCTAATATATATCCGCAATCCCAGTTTCTGAATTTTTCATCATCAAAATGAAAACAAGGGTGCTTAAATACAATGCCTATACCTATTCCATTGTCAAAAGTTTTTATGTACTCCTCATCATCAGTTGATACTTTTATAGATTTTGGGAAATTGTCACCAAAAACTTCTTCATCGGAATAAAGATCCTTTTGGAATTTGGGTAACGCCAGTATTTTCCCTCTCATTAAAAAGTTTACAGACAGCCTATTTATTATTGAGGCAGGTAATTCTTGACCTTCTGGTATCTCATAAGTAGCTTTATCAATCTCCACTTTAGTCAAGTCAACTCCTAAGGAGTTAAAAAACAGTTGCTGGTCTGGCAATAGATTGTCAATGAACTCTGCATTTGCAGTTTTATCAGTAGAATAGTCAGCTTCTTTATATAGTTGTTTTGTTAAGTCAACATCAACATCCAGTTGCCAAGGGCTAAAGTCAAAAATCATACCAGCTTAACCTCCGTAAATCTCATCTTACTTTTCATCAGAAAAAATCCAACCAATTAAGAGGGTTAAGTAACTCTGAAAAGAAAGTCCAAAATGTTTCTTTGAACTTTTTCTTGGCACATGAAACGCCTTTCCTTACTGCTATCAATGCTCGTATAAACGAAATCAAAAGAATTATGACAAGATATATCAGTAGGACAAGAATAATTATTTGTATTATCTCCATCTACAATTTCCTTTCAGTTTTACTCACTTTCTTCCCCGCTGTGGGTTTGGATTTTTCAGCAAGTCCGACTTCTGTGCAATCCTTTTCAGCCACTTCTTTTCTTCCTCGGACAGCTTCCCATAATTCAGCTTGAGCCGCTTACAGATAAAGGCCATAGCCGCCTGTTCCGGGTCGCTGTCCAGGCTGGCAGCTTCGTCTGCGGTCTGCAAAAATTCTTTCAGCGGGTTGTCCTCTGGGACGCTGAAAAAATCGTCCTTGTGGGCTTCCCACAGGTCAAGGGCTATCTTGTTTATATCCTGCTGTATTACATAGCGGCAAAAGCTGTCGTCGTCAATATGGGCGGCGATAAGCTGCCGTAACTGCGGGTCGGTCAAGCCGGGATTGTGCTGTTTCATAATCCTTGCGCTCACAGCGTCCACAATAGCGTTTGCCCCCTGCACCTGCTTTCCTGCTATACCGTTCACATAGATTTCAAGGTCAGCCATGAACCGTGGAAAATCCGGGTGCGCTGCCAGTTCGCATAACAGGGAGTTGTCCACCAGCCCGCTTTTCAATCGTTCAATCATATCATCACTCAAACGCAGGTCTGCAAGATCGGCGTTTGGGTGATTTTTTGTTTCAGAACGGCACAGTAGATAATCAACGGACACTTCATAAAACTTTGCCAACTGAATAAGGGCATAGTGGCTGATGTCCTTAAAATTATCACCCTCATAGCTGCCTAAAGCAGATTTGGATAGGTGTGTCTGCTCCGCAAGCTGTTCCAGCGTCAAGCCACGCTCTACACGCAGGTCTTTTAAGCGTTCTGGTATGGATAGTTCCATGCTCTCCCTCCTTTTCTGCCCGACAAAAAATAAGTCTGCGTTTTCTTATTACCATTCTCCGATACTGAAACAGTCATCAGAGTATTGTTTCATCACCTGTTCAAAAAACAATACATCCACATCAGAATATATTACGATATACATTTCTGTTCCGTAGTGCTCACTGCAAATATTGCATAGTTCATTCTTTACATTGATAGTAAAATACTTTGTCATTTTATTGTAGATTTCTTTGTCTGTTGGAGTTTCTTCCATCAATTCTAATAATAGCTCATCTACAATAACGCCTTTTATGGATACTTCATGACCCTCCGTTGTTGCTACACCGTATCGTTCTGCCTGCAAAATTTCTTGAGTTTCTTCCTCCCAACATCGCAACTCAAAGTTATCCCCCACCCTAAGAAAATGGTGGATAATTGTTTTCCACCATTCCGATGAAACAGTGTTATCAACCATTTGTATGCTAACCCTTTTCATGACAATTCGCCTCGCCATTTACTTTCGTTTTTTTCATTTTATCACAATTCCGAGAGCGTGGAAATAGCCTGTTTTTTAAGTTGATTTCCCACCTTTTGGATATACGGGACGGGTGAGCATTTCGGTGTAGACTTAGATTAGTTCATCGATGGACAGCACCTTGAAAACCAAATGACCGTCCGAAAAGGAATACCCTGGCTGGGGAAGCACCGCAAGGAGCCGACTTCTGGACACTTTGTCCAGAGGTCACTTTGGGACAAGTTGTCCCGAAGTTATGGGGAGCGTGCCAACGCCGGAACACGCCGCAGGAATGGGGCAGGAAGCCTTTTTGGGGAGAACGGCAAAAGCAAAAAATGGAGGGAACGCATGAGAGATAACCCCTATAAAGACTTGCCGCCGCTGGAACGCAGGCCGGACGGTTCCCTTTACCGCATGACCCCGGCGCAGAGAAAACAGGCGGCCAGCCTGATACGCCGGGAGTGCTGTTGCTGTG
>SAMEA3663052__coassemble_476_pt1 | contig 28614 bp, 26 predicted proteins | sample SAMEA3663052__metabat2_low_PE_012 | metagenome-assembled genome bin SAMEA3663052 (sample SAMEA3663052) | pig gut metagenome | biome: pig gut; feature: pig-associated habitat; material: faeces | place: France | collected 2012 | reverse complement strand
CGGAGCTACCAATCTGGCACGGTCAACTAAGGTTTGATACTCCTGGCGCCCGACGATTTCATTTTTGAATTTGCATTCTCCAATTACAGCCTTTTTATCTATGTCACTTATTCCGACTACATCAATATCTGTCGGTTCTTTTTTGACTGGATCCGAGCCGCGCCATTTTCCTATACGGGTGACTAAGAAGCCATACCTGCCGGTCATACCGCGAAGTGCTGTATAATCCTGACAGATGGTCTCAAATACAGGTCCCATGTATTCATGTAAAAATAGACGAACCGCATTTTCAAAATACTGTCTGCCAAACCCACGTTCAATAGCATTTATACCCCGTGGAACAAATCTAAACCAGAAACGGAACATACCGTCGCGAAGTACATACTGGCTCAGCTTTTTATTTTTCTCATTCAGGATTGGCACATCCCGTTTTACAATTCTTACTGCCTCCAGCAGACATAATCAATAAAAAACAGGTGCATTTCTCAGCCTGATCAGAGAAACGCACCTGCAGCTTACTCTACAATCTTTAGAATATTGTCTTAGACAACTGTTTAATCTTTCTCTTTTTCATCCGATATAAAAAATGAGATTATTTTTCATGGAGGATGAGACGATGGCAATGAATATCAATGTGAATGTTTCTTCAAGCGGACTGCGCGCAGGCCCACGCACTTATAAGATTCCGGATATTAAGACACAAAAAGTAGACCTGACTCAGAAAATGCATCATTATGAGGGCTACCGGATACCTGATGGCACGGACATGTCAAAGCTTTCCAATGCTCATATCGTCATGAACTCAAAAGGCGAAAAATATGTCGTATCTGAAAATACTGCTCAGCAGATGGAAAGCGACCTTAACAAATATTCTATGGAACAGTTTGCTCCTGTCGAGCAGCTTAACGCTCAATCCTCAAAGGAAGCTGCTGAAAAAACTGCCTCAGACACCTCAAAGATCTATCAGGTAATTGCCCGCATGTGCCGGGGTGATTCTGTTCCTTTTTCCGATGAACAGAGGCTGATAAAGTTTGACCCCCGTCTTTACCAGATGGCCAAAAATGCCCAGACCATGGAAAGGAATTTAAAAAAGAAGACCATGAAATACGGTTCGCTCTGGGATGAAAAAGAAGAAAAGGAATGGCGTGATCTGCAAAACGGCCTGAATGAAATTTCTGACCAGGCATTATCTGTAGCATCAAACAATACAAGAGTTTTCGCAGGTGCTCAAGCTGATTCTATCGAAGACCTCGGAGATCTGCCAGAAGATTTTTCTCAGAGTAGCCTCTCCGCAGATGGCCATATCAATTTGACTGTATAAACAGAAAAAGCCAAGAACAGTAAAGCCAAAATATGTTAGAAAAATCTGTCAATTCTGTGTGACAGGCATCCTTGACAATCCCAATAAAACAGCTTATTATATATACATAAAGAGCTACCGGATAGATGGTGAGCCCTCATAAGTTTTTAACAAAAGTAGCCGTCAAAACTTTTTCTGAGGAAGTTGGCGGCTATTTCCTTCTACAATCCGCGAATGATACTGAGGTAATCCTGTCTTTGATCAACCACAGCATAAACTGTAACTAATTTTTTCTTATCATCAACCTTATAAAAGACAAGATTCTTTTCTAATATAAGCACCAGATATCCCTGGTGTCTCAACACATTATATCTCGGCTCAGTACCTAAATAAGGGTTATCCTCGAGCTTCAGAATTGATTCTTCCAGATAATCCAATTTCTCAAGCGCTGTTTCAGGCCCAAAGTTCTCAGCTACATATAAAACAATCTTACGGATCAAAGAATCTGCTGTATCGGTTCTTACAACCTTATACTTCAAGCCTTGTTCTCCTTAAGCAGTTTACGCAGATCGTCAAATGTATCTTCAATCGGGGCTACCCTGCCATTATTAACATCCTCATCAGCTTCTGCCAAAATCTCTAACAATTCTATTCTTGCCTTCATCCGCTTGTATTCTTCATATCCAAGCGAAACTGTATCCCCTCTCCCGTTTACTGTGATGATAACCGCCTCGTTCTCCTCGCGGCATTGTTTAGAAACTTCATTATAATGATTTCTGAGATCCGCCGACGGACGAATTGTTTCCTGTAATGGATACATAGAATTCACCTCCATTTATATAGACACATTATATCATAATTTGTCTATATGTTCAATAATTATCATCTTTTCCTTTTCAGGTCGGCAGTGCTTTTACTTTTTTGACAGCCATCCCCTGAATATCCCGCCATTGATGATTTCCTAAAGCTTAAATGTTTTTAAGTAATGCTTTGGCATTTGCGTCTATATATTCCATATCCCCTCTGTCTGCAGCAGCCTCCATATATAGCAGAATACAGACTAGTTTTCATCAGCATATATGCTTTCAAGAATGGCTTATGCTCTTACAACTGAACTTCACATCCTTACGCTCGCGAAGCTCATGTCTTTATATATCAGCGGCATCTGTTCTTTATATTTTTACTTTTCCAAGAAAAAGATCTATTGCGTTGATATGCTGCACTCCCTCTTTTTGGTCGCGATATTTATCCAGCGAAATTATATATCTGGGATATCCATCCTGGATACTTCTAAATGGGCGGTACTCTCTTTCCTGGATTTTCTGATCTGCCTCTGGACTTCCTCCGTGTAGAGAATAAGTAACCTGGATATAAGAATAATTTTGTTCTTTATCACGGCAGATAAAATCGCATTCCATTTTACCGATTCTTCCAATACTTACCTGATATTCGTTGCTTACCAGATACAGGTACACGAGATTTTCCAAAGTCGGACCGTAATTCAACTGATTATCTGTATTCATTGAAAAATATAATGACATACACAGGCTTTGAACTCAATCCGACCTCTTCCGGAGACAGTGTAACAGTCCCATCTTCAAGTACAAAGCACGGAATTCCTATGCTGCCTTTTTCTTTTACATCATCAAAAACAGGACTGTTATCCCTGATGCGGATAAAGGCCTTTACGTTCTTTACATGCTCTCCAATATCTACCAGATGGAATGATTTGTTATCCTTAATCTGCTCATTGACATAGGCGCTATCTGGACATGTCGGCATCATAAACACCATAATGATCGAATGATCTTCCTGCTCTGCGTAAGTTGAATTTTTCTGGAAAACCATTGCCGCATAGGAACAAAATGGTTTTACTTTAATTCCTGTTTCAATTGCCTGATGCATCAGATTATCTACCAGTGATCGTGCGATACCCTGTCCGCCATAAGCCGGGTTCACTTCTGTGTGTGTAATAATCCAAAATGAGCCGGGATCCACATAAGTGCAGATTCCTACACATTTGCTGCCATCATAAGCGGCGACACGTTTCTGCTCTTTTTCATAATTGAATCTGATCTCTGCCATAATTTTCTTATCTTCTTATTCGTAATACTGCTCTATTGCCAATAAAAAGTGCAGGCTGCCCGCTTAATGCCACCTGCACGATATCTGATATTTATTAAGCTTCAGAAATAGCTCCTACTGGACAGCTGTCAATAGCTTCCTGTACTTTTTCATCATCGCCTTCTGCATAACATTCAGCCTTTCCCGAATCATTTATGCGGAACGCATCTGATTCAATACCGGCACACATCCCACATCCAATGCAGGAATCTTGATCTACATACGCTTTCATTGTATCACCTTACATCCTTTCAAATTTCGTGTATAGTTCTCTTTCTTCTCTTTCGATTCTCTGTGAAAGTTTCCTTACAATACCGTTCCATTCTCTGGCAAGTTCCGCCTTGTTTTCTAAGATTCTGGTTTTAGTATTATACTTGGACTTAAATTCATTAAATTCGCCTATGAGGCCACTCATTTCGTCCTGATATCTCTTAGCAAGTGTTTTCACAGATGAATCATTGCTTTCGAGCAGCTTCGGGTATAAATATCTATCCTCTGAATTCAGATGTACATTAAGAAGGCCTGAAAGTCTGCTGATTTCCCGCCCAATGTCAAAAGCATTGTTCTCAATCGAACCACCTGTTATCAGCTTTGTGATTGCCTCAACCTGTGCTGCTATTTTTTTATGAGTCTCTATATAGCTTTGTATTAACATAATATTGACCTCCTGTTCGTTTGATGTGATTATATCAGAGATAGGAAGCAATTAATGTTGTAAAAGCAACTTACCAAAAGCAAATTACTGGTTATATCACACAACTCTTCAACAATATTATAGTAGATGCGGGTCAACTACGCCCCGACTAAAGTTGGAGGCTTGTGGGGTGTGGCTTTAGTACTTAAGATACATGATCACATACCACAACTTATCCAGATACAGCAGACTCTCTTGATAGATTCACCATCAGAGATATTCAGCCCCTGAGGAGGGAAATACTTCAGCTGTGACAATGCCTTTTAATTATGGCATCCATGCCCACATATTCCGCCCTCATGATGCTCACCATGATGCTCACAGCGGACATCTTCCTGGTACTGCAGCTTCCCAGCGATAAAGTCAGCAACAGCCTGATCAGCATTTCCAGTACAGCCGCCGTAGAGTTTGATACCAGCTTCTGATAATGCCATCTGTGCTCCTCCGCCGATTCCGCCACAGATCAGGACATCCGCATTAAGTCCGTTTAATACACCTGCCAGAGCTCCATGCCCTTGTCCGTTGGTACTTACTATCTGAGAAGATTTGACTTTATGGTCTTCAATATCATACACCTTGAAATATTCTGTCCTGCCAAAATGCTGAAAAACATCGCCGTTTCCGTTCTCATAAGTTACTGCAATTCTCATATGCTTTTCCTCCATCTGATCTGCTAATCCGCCAATCCTTGGAACAGATTCCATATCCCACCTGCAGCACCCGAACTCTCTGTCATCAGAAAAATCCACATTCCCGCCACCGATCCGGATAGTCTTTCCATTTACCAGTGCATCAGCTATTTTTGCATGGGCACTCCGGATAATGTTCTGTGCTGTAGTTCTCGCCACATGAAGACGACTGGCACACTCTGACTGGTCCAGCCCTTCCTGATCCATCAGGCGGATTGCTTCACATTCATCAAGAGTTAAGTCGACCGTTCCCCTCGCCTGATCTGCAGTAAATTTTCTGCATTCAGGCAGCTGATAAATAGTCCTTTTTCTCTGTGGTCTTGGCATCATTTACTCCATTAAACGCTATATATTATTGGCATTTGCCATAAACTAATTATAACAGATGAATAAAAAAAAGCAATCGAAAAATAAGATCTGCCGACAAAAAATGCAGGCAGCTTTTTATTACCATCCTTTTCATGTAGTTGCATTTTTTTGCTGCTCTCACTGCTTCGTTAAGTAAATATTGAAAAAAGCATCGGTAATTGATATCATGATATCGTTTCTTGAGTTATTTTTAAGGGAAAGGTTACTAGATGAAGATTTTTTTAATTATTTTTGCACTGGCTCTTTTTGCCAGCTCCTGTGGCTTCCGAAAATACGTGTGGTTCATATCGCTTGGATATGGAGCTGCGATTGCTCTTATCGGTGTCGGGCTGCTTTTTATTTTTTCAAGTGAGCTGACGCTTGTGACAGTTCTGCAGTGTGTGCTTCTTATAGTCTATGGATGCAGGCTCTCCGGATATCTGACCTACCGCGATTTAAAGACTGCCTATAACAAACGGATGAAGGGCGAAGTGAAAACAGATGATGGAGTTTCTTTTGGTGCAAAAATGGGAATCTGGATTTCCGCTGCACTTCTGTACGTCCTCCAGACTTCACCGGTGACTTTCAGTCTCATGAGCCATAGAACCACTGATGCTTTCATCATTATCGGGCTTCTGATCTCTGTCTGCGGTCTGACTCTTGAGACTACTGCTGATCTTCAGAAAAACAAGGCAAAGCAAAAGGCTCCGGGACGCTTTGTTGATACCGGACTGTTCCGCCTGGTACGCTGCCCTAACTATTTCGGAGAGATGATTTTCTGGACTGGTGTATTCATTTCAGGGATAAATGTATATCACAATGCCGTTGAATGGATCTGCGCCATTGCCGGCTTTGCTGGGATCATCTATGTAATGTTTGGCGGCGCCAGAAGACTTGAAATCCGTCAGGATAAAAACTACGGAGACGATCCGGAATATCAGAAATACAAATCTTCGACTCCGATCATGATTCCATTTATCCCACTCTACTCAGTAAAAGATCACAAATGGCTGGTGGCATAATGAAAAAGAACCAAGTCATCAAATTTTTTCGCCTGAAACTGCATTTGTCACCTCGTTATAATCTGATTTCTTCCCAAAAAGGCGGATTCAATTTTTAAATTTTGCTCACCGGCTTGCATAAAAGTATAAATGAGTATAAAATGTATAAAGAAGTATAAACGAGTATAAAAAAATAAAGGAGTATAAATGTCAAATCCATTTACCCTCTCATTCGGAAAAAAGCCATATGAATATATATCGAGAATCCAACAGACAGATGAGATACTCGAAGACTTTAACGCAGAACATCCTGTTTCACAGGTCTATATGTTGACTGGAGTCAGAGGTTCAGGGAAGACTGTGCTTATGTCTGCTATCGCAAATCATCTGTCAGAAAGTGATGACTGGATTGTTGTAGAGCTTAATCCCACTCGCGATTTGCTGAAAAGCCTGGCTTCAAAACTTTATGAAAAAGAAAAACTAAAGGCTGCTTTTATCAATGCAAAGCTGGATTTTTCTGTTCTTGGAATTGGAATCCATATAGAAGGTGCTTCACCTGTTACAGACATAGAGGTGGCTATAGAGCGAATGCTGCGGATAATACAGCGAATGCACAAAAGAGTCCTTATCACAATTGACGAAGTTGAGAACAGCCAGACGATAAGGGAATTCGTGAGCGCTTTTCAAATCTATATGAGAGAAAATTATCCTGTTTTTCTCCTGATGACCGGCTTATATGATAATATAAATGCCCTACAGAACAGTAATAATGTGACCTTTCTATACAGAGCTCCCAAGATTGAAATGGGACCACTTGATACCGGTGCGGTCGTGAACAGCTACAAGCAGATATTTGATATAGATACAGATCATGCTAAAAATCTGGCATCACTCACGATGGGATACCCTTTCGCCTACCAGGTCCTGGGGTATCTATGTTTTAAAAATAAATGTGCTGTAAATCCTGAGCCTGTCATCGGCGAATATGACCAGCGCCTGTCTGAATATGTATATACTAAAATCTGGTCTGAAATGTCTGAAAAAGATAAAAAAATTGCCGTTGCTATGACAGAAACACAGGAAGTTTCAGAGATAATGGAGAAATCTGAAATGAAAAAATCTGAATTCTCTCCATACCGTGCAAGACTCATAAAAAGAGGACTGGCATATTCACCAGAACGTGGAAAGCTGTGTTTTCTTCTTCCCAGGTTTGCAGAATTTGTAGAGGTTAATTACTAAGTATAGTCTCTTCTTTAAGATAATCTGTTAGTCCTAATTCTTTCATATAACCAATATACTCATCCTCTGTGATTTCTTCTTTGTTACTGGACCTTCTGCCGTATAAATCTATTAGCGTCCATTTAAATAATCATCGAGAAAGCTGTTTCTTCATAGCTCTGATCTCATCACGCGTCTCAGGAGAAATCGTTCGGGACTCGATAATTTTTTGCAGACTCTTCTGCTGCACTTCCGGATCCAGCCTGTTCTGTTTCAGGATAGGCATGACTTCATCCGGGAAATGCAGATAGCATTCTGCCATAGCCCAGGCCACCGCCATCTTCGAATAATATTCCTTCGCATTTATCTGCTCCAATGCCTTCACAGTGCGGGAGAGCCAATCTTCATCGATATAGTAATTAAGCAGGATCACTGCGGCAAATCGCTGCTCGAATTCCTTATCTGATGCTATATATGGCTGTAAAAAATAAAAGACTCTTTCCTGCTCCTTCATCACGAATTTAAGTCCGGTGCAGAAGCTGTCACAGACTGACCAGTTATTTATTTTCGGAATAAATTCTCTTATCAGTCCCAGACGTTCCTCTGTCTCGCATTTCACATATCCAATCATCATGCCCTGGAGCATAATCTCTTCAAATGTGTCATCAGAAAGCTGATGCAGGTTTTCCTGCCAGTCAGCTTTTGACAGCCTCTTAGCCATTTTACGAAGCTCAGGAAGCCGTACACCAAGGATTGAGTTTACACCTGGAAGAAGGCCTGCCGAGAATTTCTTGTATTTTTCATCTGCGAGCTTAATAAGCTCCGCTTTAAGCTGTTCTTTATTCATAAAAATCCTTTCGCTTAAATTCATCGCAGAGGAATACCATCCGCAGATCCTCGAGGCTATGCCTGATATAAAAATGACGATTTTAATCGGCAAATACAGCATAGACTACTATCTGAAGGGCAGGGCGAAGAAGAACCTGACTGAAACTGTCAGAAGCTACAAGGAATATCTCCCTGAGTATTTCCCAATCGTGCATCCCAGTCCCCTGAATTTCCGCTGGCAGGCAAAAAATCCCTGGTTTGAGGAAACAGTAGTGCCCAAGCTGCGTGAAAAGGTGGCTGGGATACTCAAATAGGTATTACTTTTCCAGATAATATTTCGTCTTGCTTTCCACAAAAAATACCGGAGGGTTTTACCCTCCGGCACTTTGTTGTCAACCAACACTCATTATATAATCGATATAGCTGGCGAGCTCGTCTGACATCTGGTCCGCTTCTGAAACACGGATATGACCAGGAGTTCCGCAGCCATTCTTACTGTAGAGGAAATGAGTGACCTGCGGATTATCAATGCCTTTTACTACCTCATCAATTGCCTTGTCCCACGATGAGTCGTGATTTAAGATCGTAGTCGTGCAGATAATTTTAGCTACTGAATAGTGGCTTAGAAGCTGATTAATAAACCAGGCATAGCGATCACGCCATTTTACAGCCATGCTGCCACTATAATCATCCTTCATGAAATCTATCGGGTGGCTGTCATTCTGTCCTAAGGCAATGACGACAATCTGAGGAGTCCACTTTGAAAAATCCCAATCAGTGGCAGGAGCAAGCCGTTTATTAGCCTGACACTTATCAAAAAAGCTCTCCATTCCATCCTGCTCAGGCTCATGATACCAGCCGATACCATCCAGGAGAGCTATACCGCCCTGAGAGGTATCATGGATTTCAGCATGAAGCTTTCTCGCAGTCATCCACGCGTAAGAATACCAGCTGTTAGAGTACTCACCATTGTGAGCTGGATCCTCTTTTCCAGTATAGAGAACAGCCTCGCTTACTTCACCACAGCTGACTGAATCACCAAAGAATTCAATTCTCCGGCCGCTTCTTATACCCAGCTCACTGGCTAAAATACTTCGGCTTTTATTTGCGTCAAAGACTACAGCATCATCGTCTACCTGAAATGACATGATAGTGATGATATTCATAGTATCCATCCGCTTGAAAAAAAGGACTTCATGAATCCTATCCGGATCAAGACCCTCAGCTAAGACGATCTCACTTCTGCCCTCCTTTACCTCAAGCTTTGACTGAATACCATCTACGATGACACCAAGGAAGACATCCCAGCCTTCTCTTTTCACGCTTATCTCTACCCTGAGCGAACTCCCCTGAAAACGTATAAGAGCCGATGACGCGGCAAAAACCCATCTATAACCTTCACACTCCGGATCCTTCTCCATTCTACCGCAATAGTGAATGCGGCTGTCATCATAAGCTATCTTTTTCACTGTTATACCTCTCAGATACTTTTACAAATTTACCTCCCCATTAATTCACTTATACTATGAAATACAAATTTAATCTATTACCGTACTTAAAATAATCTCTGCATTTCCCTTAAGCTCTGCCATTCCGTACCCAGCCGGAATAATAAAGAAATCACCCTTCTTAATTTTAACTCCGTCGATTTCGGCTGATCCACCGATTACAGAGGCTGTCATGAAGGTATCAGTTACCTCTAAGGATGCTTTATTCTTAAGACAGAGCCTCATAACCTCATACTTATCACATTTATAGATAGTCTGTACTTTATCCGGTGTATTATCTGCATCTATCTTTGTGTGGTCGATAAAGCACTTGTCGAGCGGCGCTGCCGGGACAGTTATCACATCAAGTGACTGCTTTACATGCAGCTGTCTTAATTTTCCATGATAGAGCCTGTCATAGTCATAGACTCTGTAGGTGATATCGGAATTCTGCTGAGTCTCAAGGATAAGAAGACCGCCCTTAATAGCGTGAACCGCACCAGGATCTATCTGAATGAAATCTCCCTTATGAACAGGAATCTCACGGATAAGCTCGCTCCACTTGCCATCAGCGACCATCTCCTTCAGCTCATCTCTTGTCTTTGCATTGTGGCCGACTACGAGAGATGCACCCTCCGGAGCGTCAAGCACATACCAGCACTCCTTCTTACCAAGAGAGCCATTTTCATTCTTAAAAGCATACTCATCGTCAGGATGAACCTGGATTGAGAGGTCTGATTTAGCATCGATAATTTTAATCAGAAGTGGGAAGACATCCTCCTTCTTATCAAGCTGTGTTCCCTCCTCATAGAACGGGCAGCTGCCGTCCTGCCTCTTTGCATCAGCATTCTTACTGTAGAAAAGCTCACGGTGATTTTTGTAAACCTCTGAGAGCTTCATGCCGCTGAAAGCGCCATTCCTTACTGTACCATCACCATTCGGATGAGCCGAAACGCCCCAGCATTCACCTATGTCATCGCCATCCACCTGATAGCCGAAATCATCCCTGATCCTCGTTCCGCCCCAGACATTATGCGTGCAGACCGGGTCCATCAGCATGATCTCCGGCTTTTTTCCAGCGAAGCTTACTTCATTTAAGTAAAAAGGTTTAGTGTCGTTCTCGTGTGTTTCGTTAATTTTAATCTCCAAAGTATGCCTCCCAAAACTAAGTCCTGACGCGATGATATCAGTTCTGATATTCTCCCCCCAGGTCTCGTCGAACCAGCCCTTTAAGCTTACCGCATTTACCGCATCCCCGTCAACTATGGCCACAGCCTCCGGGCTCATGTCGGTCGCACTGACGACCTGTCTGTAGGTCGCGATTATAGAGGTTCCAACCCCTGTAAAAATAACCGACTGTCCTTTTTCGGATGCTAAATATCCCTCTGCGAACCTGTCCTGAACGCATGTCTTTTTAGTCTCATCCGCGATAAAACCATTAAGCGTTACAAAAGGCTTATCTATATACTGGTATGTCTCTGAAAAAATAAACGGCACCTTCGAAATATCTTCAGCCGTTTTATCAGAACCACCCTCCGCATTTATTTTTTCAACGAAATTTACCAGCATTTCAGCCAGGAAATGATGCCCGAGATTATTAGGGTGCAGATCATCGGGAGTAAAATCACGGCGTTTAATTTTTCCAGTGAGAACTGCCTTATAAAGAGATGTGTCTGATGAAAGCATTGGCACACCATAGTGTCTGCAGACCGCTGAATGCTCTATCTGAGAGCTCTCTCCACTGCTATAGTAGACATTTCCAAGCACTATTACCGCTGTCTTTGAAGGAAGTGACAGGAGCTGTCTAATGACACCCTCAAACGTCTCTCCACGGGCTGGGTTAGCCAGATCGTTTACAGAAAAATCTACCATAACAAGATCAGGTTCAAAGGCTGCTACATCGCGCTCAAGTCTTGCTGAACCTAACAGAGATCCGGTTCCTCCGATACCAGAATTCTGGTATTTAATCTCTGCATTCGGAAATTTCTCACGCAGCCATTCAGTAAAAAGCGCGCTATAGCTCTTCTCGACGGAAGTGGCCAGAGAGCCCTGCGTAATAGAGCCGCCAAAGGCCACAACAGAAAGCTTCTCACCTCTTTCTGCCCTGCCACAGAAATCAAGTATTCTGCTTTTATCTCCCTCAACTATTATGGCATCATCTAAGTCTATGCCGTATTTTTTAGTTAAAAAATCCATCTGACAAACGCCTTTCACAAGCATTTATTAAACCAGAATTCAAATGCCCTTCATCAGCATTTTTCAATCATAATAAGTATCCCGGTAAAGTCCTCTCTCGGAAGCTTAAGACAGAGACCTGCGTTGTTAAGCTCCTCTCCTCTTATACCGGAGATATCTAGAATTCTTCCTTCTGAATTTCTGTCAAAATACGCGTCGGCACTTGTTACCGCGATAACTCTGTATCTGAAATCAGGTGAAAGAACCTTGGTCTTTATCCTGATGCTCCTCTGGTTTGGCTCGGCGAGAGGCTGCATAAACCAGAGTGCGGCTTCGCTCCTGTCCTCAGATATCAGCTCGAAGCAGTCCGCATTGCCGGAAATACCGCCTACAGGGCCGTCAACTCTTCTGCGGTAGCTTTTTATCCTGTAGTAATCACCTTTATTAACCAGATCATTTAAGCGTTTTCTAAGCCTTATCTGAGCTGGTATCTTACTTATATCTTCTTCTGAAATCGCGGTGATATCGAGCTCATAGCCGAAGGTTCCAGCCATAGCCATGAGGCCTCTCGTATCAAACGATACATTTCGGCCAGAGATATCGTTGCGGTTTTTGCAGACATGAGCGCCCATCGTTGACACAGGGTAAATAAGCTCTGTACCCTCGCAGATAGAAAGCCTCTCGATAGGATCCATGTCATCTGAAGTCCAGATCTGCGGACTGTAATAGAGCATTCCACAGTCGAACCTTGCTCCACCTGAAGAACAGTTTTCGATAAGAAGCCACGGAAATTCCTTAAGCAGCCTCTCCTGAATCTGATAGACACCTAAGACATGTCTGTGATATACCTCACCCTGTCTGTCAGCTGGCAGAAAGTGTGAATATGCGTCACAGATAGGTCTGTTCATATCCCACTTTATGTATGAGAGATTATTTTCCTTAATCTGAGCGGCTATTTTTTCATAGATAAGCTCTAAGACTTCAGGATTTGAGAAATCAAGCATCCACTGATTTCTGCACTCAGCTGGCCTTCTTCCTGGGAAGGAAAGTACGTACTCGGGATGACTTCTGTAAAGCTCACTGTCCTCGGAGATCATTTCGGGTTCAAACCAGAGGCCAAGCTTCATACCCTTCTGTATAGCTGCCTCACTCACCGGTTTAAGGCCTTCTGGCAGCTTGTTATCTACAGGCACCCAGTCTCCAAGTCCGCCTTCCGGCTCACTCTTAGACTTTCTGAACCAGCCATCGTCAATAACAAGCATATCGATACCCGATTCCTTTGCCTTAGACAGGATAGAAATAAGCTTTTTATCGTCAAAGTCGAGATACGTAGCTTCCCAGTTATTTACAAGTATAGGACGCTGTCTGTCCTTCCAGACGCTCCTTATGATGTGGTCATGAATAAATTTATGGAAGGTCCTTGACATCTGACCTAATCCGGCATCAGAATATGTCATCAGCACTTCCGGAGTATAGAACGACTCTCCTCGAAGCAGCTTCCATCTGAAATTCTCCGGATGAATGCCAAGAACAATCCTGCTCATTCCAAATGAGTTGGTAGAGACCTTTCCGAGGAAATTTCCTGAATATACCTGAGAAAAGCCATATGCTTCTCCACTCTCCTCGCTGCAATCACTTGATATAAGTCCAAGGAAAGGCTGACTTTCGTGTCCGCTCTCTCCCTTAACTGATTCAGTGACAATGGTTCCCGGCTTTACCTTCTGGAACTGTATCTGATGCTCTCTTGCCCAGGCTCCACTCTCATAGAGAACAGAATAGTCATCAAGCTCTGCGTCAATGCACATTGAAAGAGCTCTGTCGATATAAAAGGCCTTATTCGAGCAGTTTTTAATTACGGCCCAACGGGTTATTACATCCAGATCACTGTAAACAGTGTAATTGAGCTCTACCTCTATTTGTCTTATATCATCACTTAAGGTAATGGAAATTGTCTCTGAATCGCTGTCTGAAAGGTCAAAAGAAGCCGGAAGTCCTTTGATCTCCGGCTTTGTATTTCTTATCTGGTATCCCTTGTAAAATAACTCGATACCTCTGACATTATCATTAGAAGAGATATCCAGACAGCTTTCGCGGAAATCTCCTACTCCAGCTGTCGGATACTCAAAGGGAAGGTTATCAAGAAACGAGGCCTTTTCGCCTGGCTTCTCCGAAGGCTCGCTCAGTTCCTCAAGTCGAAGGAGGTCTTGGGACGGGGCCTTCTCAAGCCTCTTTCCGTAATAGACATGACCTAAGTAGCCGTCAGCAGTTACCTTCATCAGGTAAGAAGTCCTCGGAGTCGACAGGTGAATCAATCTTGTGTTCTGATCAAAATAAATCATATTATCTGATTCCTATTTCTGTATCAGTAGAATTTGTAACGCTGTGCTCTTTTATATAATCAATGATCAGATCGAGCTGGGTGAATGCAAGGCCGACATAGCTGTCAGCTGCTCCATAGTAGAGAGCGATCCTTCCGGTCTCACTGTCATGTATAGTAGCACATGGGAAGCAGACATTTGGTACGAAGCCTCTTTCCTCATACCACTCTTCAGGTGTAAGAAGGAAGGTCTCGCAACGATATTTTACCTTTGATGGCTCATCTATATCGAGGATGGCTCCACCGGTAGAATAGACATAACCATTGCAGGTTCCTGAAACTCCATGGTAGAAGAGCAGCCAGCCCTCTGATGTCTCAATAGGAGCTGCGCCTCCGCCGATCTTTAAGCTCTCCCACCACTCATTGCCCTTGCTCATCACATGGCGGTGTTTACCCCAGTAGGTGAGGTCAGGACTTTCTGAGATGAAGACATCTCCGAACGGAGTGTGTCCGCTGTCTGACGGACGTGAGAACATAACAAAGTTTCCGTTTATTTTTCTTGGGAAAAGAACCGCGTTTCTGTTAAACGGAAGGAACGGGTTCTCTAGTCTTGTAAACGTCTTGAAATCCTTTGTCTCCGCTATTCCGATGGCAGCGCCATAGAAGTCTCCGCACCAGATGATATAGTAGGTATCCTCTACCTTTACAAGGCGTGGATCATAAGCGTAGACTGGCATGAAGTCCTTTCCGTCCTTATCGACGAAATGAATCTTCTCATGGTCGAACTCCCAGTGAATTCCGTCGCTGCTGTGTCCTAAATAGATATAAGGGATTCCATTGGTCTGCTCACCTCTGAACACTCCGATGAACGCGCCCTCGTAAGGTACTACAGCACTATTAAAGATTCTGGCGACTCCCGGAAGAGGATTTCTGCCTATAACCGGATTCTCACTGTATCTCCATACCGGAGCATTGTTAAGCTGTGCCGGAGCGTCCTGCCAAGGCATATTCTTTACAGCAGGGCTGTTTAAAATCTTATATTTCCCCATAGTTTTTTCCTCTGTTATTTACTGATGAATTTCTTGTTCTTTCTGATCAGCTCGACTCTCTGCTTTACGCAGTCAACTGATCTGCCTGGATCCTCGTATCCGTTGAATACGAAGTCCTTGAGTCTATCGATATCTGTATGAGCTACATGAAGTCTGGTATCTGATGAAGCGTAATAGATATAAACCTCTCCTGCCTCATTTACTACTGCACCATTTGTGAATACGACGTTTGATACGTCGCCAACTCTCTCGGCCCCTCTAGGTCCGATAAAGAGCCCGCCAGGCTCTGCTATAACCTTTGAAGGGTCCTTTAAATCTGTTGCAAAACAATAGAGCACATACCTGAGTCCTGCAGCGGTGTTTCTGACGCCATGAGCTATATGGATCCATCCCCTGTCTGTCTTTATAGGGACAGCTCCAGCTCCGTTCTTTGTCTCTGTAATCTGATGATATTTTCTGATGCTTGTCATCTTTTCCTCATCGATTACAGGATGAGTGATATCATCACAGAGCCCAAAGCCTATTCCGCTTCCACTTCCAGTCTCTATAAAGTCATCCATCGGTCTCGTGTAGAAAGCGTACTTTCCATCTACGAACTCAGGATGGAGAACGACATTTCTCTGCTGCGGCGAATGAAGTGTCTTAAGATTCGGGAGACGCTCCCAGTTCTTTAAGTCCTTCGTACGCACAATTCCTGCAGCTGCTACTGCGGCTGAAAGATCGTTACTGGAGGTATCCTTACTCTCTGAGCAGAACACTCCATATATATAACCATCTTCATGCTGCGTAAGCCTCATGTCGTAGACATTGGTCTCATTCGGTTCGGTGTCCGGAAGCTGAATCGGTTCATCCCAGAACCTGAATCCATCTACCGGGCTGTCACTTTCTGCTACTGCAAAAAATGATTTGCGGTCATTTCCCTCAATACGCGGAACCAGATAATACTTTCCGTTTATATAGAGGGCTCCTGAATTAAGTACGGCATTGATTCCAAGACGCTCCATACCAAAAGGATTGGTCTTCGGATTAAAGTCATATCTCCAGGATACAGGTACATGATCTCTTGTCAGTACCGGATACTCGTATCTCTCGAAAAGGCCATTGTAAAAGGTCTCATCTGGTTTATTTACTCTGTTGTATAAAGCTTCCTGCTCACTAATTAGTTCACTTATACTTTTTCTATTCAAGCTGCACCTCTTACTTAGCCATCGTTTTTCTGTCATAGAGTTCCAGTGCCAAAAGCACCATTCTTCCGTTATGATACGGACATTTCCATTCTTCTACTATAGGTCTTCCTGGTATCGGGTTTCCGTCCTTGTCAAGCTCCCAGAACCATTCGGATCCTTTTCTTTTATCAATTGAATTGTTTTTAATATAATTCCAGCAGGCAGAAGCCGCCTCGAGATATTTCTTCTCACCTGATCTTAAATACTCATAGAGAAAACCATTGACTGTCTCAGCCTGTACCCACCAGACGCGGTTCTCTTTGACCTTATCTTTTTCTTTTTCCGTTGGAAGAGACGCTCCATCAAAACAGTTATTAAGTATATCTTCAGTTAAATCCTTAGCCATATCAGCTACAGGCTTACTCTCTTTTCCGAGAACCTCCATTCCCCATCTGATAAGCCACGCAGTCTCGATGTCGTGACCATAGGAATGCAGATCAATAAGTGAGTTATAATCTTTGTCGAAAAATACTTCCTGTCTGTGCTTTGCCGGGTTATATATTTTTTTAAGAAAAATATCCAGCATAAACTCAAGTCGTCCGGAAATCTTTTCCTTCATATCGGTGCTATCCTCTGCTTCAAGAAGCTTCGCGTAGCCCTCGTAGACATGGAGAAGAGTGTTCATTGTACGCTCCGCCATAACACCGTTCTCTGAAAGCTTTTCATTTGATGCCGGAGAAAAATCGCATGCATACGCTTCGCCGTATCCATCTTTATCGCAGCAGTGTGTCTCAATCGTCTGATACAGCTTCTCTGCGATATTTAAGGCTTCCTTTTTTCCTGAAATCTCATAGTAGGCAGCAAGTCCATAAATACCAAACCCCTGATTGTACGTGTGCTTTGTAGTATCATACGGTTTTCCGTCGTAGGTAACTGACCAGAACAGTCCGCCGTTTGTCTTGTCGTAGATCACATCTCTTAAGAAAAAGTATGCCTGATCGGCTGCTTCTCTGATCTGATCTGAACTGACGCCTCCGGCCTTAAGATCCTCTTCAGTTATCCTACCTTCTGATACAGACTTAAGTACCGAGGAGAAGAACCAGAGTATTCTGCTGTTAAGGATTGAACCCTTGACAGCCTTTGGATCATCATGCAGATCATAATCCATATACCCTGTAAAGCCACCATAGGTGTCATCCTCCCTCTTAAGCCAGAAGGGAAGGATGACTGTGCAAAGATGGCTTTTCATCTCATTTGTCATCTGTGTAAAAATATCGTTCATTTTTTTATCCCTTTACTGCTCCAGTAGCAATACCACTGTAGATCTGTTTCTGGAACAGGATAAATACGATAAGTGCCGGCAGGAAGGAAATAATAACTCCTGCGCAGATCAGGTTGTACTTCGAACCCATAGGTCCTACGAATACATAGAGTGAAGTAGCAAGTGTCCTGACATCAGGGCTCTGCAGATAAAGGTTTGCACAGTAGTATTCGTTGTAAACACTTACGCCCTTAAGAATACAGCTTGTAACGATAGCCGGTTTTAAAAGCGGAAGTATAATCTTCCAGTAAATGGTCCAGTAGCTTGCTCCATCCATGATTGCCGATTCATCAAGTGATACCGGAATGTTCTCCATGAACTGAATGAACAGGTAGATAGAGATTACATCAGTTCCGCACATCATGATGATGTAGCCATAGAGATGATTGATAAATCCAAGGCTTCCCATAATGTTGTAAACTGAAACCTGCATTGCTACTGCAGGAAGGAGGCTTGCAAAGAAAAACAGGTTTCTTATAAGCTTATTTCCTGGGAACTTGAATCGGTTCAGGACAAATGCAAGCTGTGAACCAATGACAACTGATACGACAAGTACCACTACCATTACGATAAGGGAGTTAAAAAACGCTCTGCCCATGTTTGCCTTAGTAAAGGCAGAAACGAAGTTACTGACATTTAACCAGCTCTTCGGAAGTGTCATAACACTTGTTGACTGATACTCTTTATCAGTCTTAAATGCTGTGATCACGCACGATACTATAGGAAGTACTGCAATAAATCCGAAGAAACAGAGTGAGAAATATTTGAGGAAGCCCCAGACGCACTGAGTAGGTGTATATGTCTTTTTTGCTTTAACAGGCTTATATGTCTTTACTGTCTTATCCATTATTTAGCACCTCCTGCAGCTGCAGCTTTTTTAGCTGCCTTTTCAGCTTTGAGTCTGGCTTTCTTAGCCTTATAGGACTCATCCTCTGAATCAGCATCTCTGAACACATACTTGAAGAACAGCTTCTGAATTATGGTGCAGATAAAGATGATAAGGAGAAGTACAATTGCCATTGCTGACGCAAGACCTACTTTCTGTGAAGTATGGGCGATCCTGTTCATGATAACGAAGTACGTTCCTGTTCCATTAGCACCGTCTGTGATGACGTATGGCGGCTCGAATGCACTTAACGAACCTGTGATACTAAGGATGATATTTAATGTAACGATAGTTTTGATAGATGGAAGAATAATGTACTTAAACTGTTGAAGCTTGTTTGCTCCATCGAGTGAAGCAGCCTCATACAGCTCGGAATCTACCGACATGATAGCTCCGATGAAAAGTACCATATTCTGTCCAAAGTATCTCCAAACTGAGGTAAATACCAGGGACCAGTTGTTTACTCTCTGATCCTTAAGCCAATATGGAAGATCCGCAAGATTGAATCCGCACCATTGGAGTACGGTATCAAGTACGAAACCTCTGGTAAAGAAGAACTTAAAGATAAATCCGATTGCAATACCGCTGATCAGATAAGGGAAGAACATGACTCCCTTAAAAAAGTTACCACCCTTTACCTTAAAGCTTAAGATTGTGGCCAGATAGAGTGCGAGCACCAGCTGAATTAAGGCGCCAACCATGTAGAAAAGTGAAAGCTTCAATGCTCCGAAGCAGTCTTTTCTTCTGAAGACATCCATATAATTCCTTAAGCCTATGTACTGTCTGTTCTGTACCGGCGTGGTATATTTCATTTTGTAAAAACTGAACTTTACCATCTCACCAAATGGGATATAGGTAAAGATCATAAGCAGTGCCACGGGTATCAATGAGAATCCTATGATGATCAGTACCTGCTGGACTTTTCTGCTCGTAATCCATTTTTTAAAGCTTCCGGCCCCTGACATATTATGCCTCCTGTTTAAATCGTTACTTTACTTCTATACCGTTTGCTTCCTGAGCGTCACTCCACTTCTTGTTCCACTCATTCATGATATCGTCGAATGACTCATCACCCTTTGAAGCATGCTCAACGATAGCCTGAATCTTATCATTACCACCATTGTTAATGTTAAGCTCTGACTCTGAGTTCATGTCATTAAGGTAATCCTCTTCTCCATCGAGAGCTGCCTCATCCTGTTCGATATCTACGCCCTTGAAGTCAAGCTTTGTGCTGTTATCCTTCTTTGATACAGGAAGACCATCCTCGTTGTAAGATAACTTTGACTCATCTGTCATCCACTTAACAAAGATAAGTGCTGCCTTCTTCTGTTCATCTGTAGCATGTACGTTGATTCCGTATGAGTAATCAGCACCTGAAGCAGCGTACTGCTTTCCGTTTACTGTCATAGGGAACGGCATATAACCTACATCATCAGCGTTGTCACCAGCTGCCTCCATCTGAGGATAAGCCCATGAGCCAAGAACCATGCAGCCGATCTTTCCGCTGTTAAGCATTCCCTTTGAACCTTCCCAGTCTGTTGTGGTGTAGTCATCCTCGGTAAGTCCCTTTGATACTGCATCATAGAGGATCTTGTAAACGTTGTAAGCATGAGTGTCATCGCCCGGATCAGAGAACGGATTCTTTGTATGAACAAGTTCCTGGTTCATATACTTTGGATCGCCTGTTGCGTTGATTCCGATGTAAGCGTCCCATGCACCCATTGTCCATCCAGCTGCGTAGTTGGTGTAAAGAGGAATTGCGTCTGTGTTATCCTTAATCTTCTGCAGATCCTCGATGAACTCTTCTGGTGTTGTAGGAAGTCCTGAAATTCCTGCGTCTGAGAATACCTTCTTGTTATAAACGATACCCTGTGTAGTTGCTGTATAAGGAACACCGTAAACCTGTCCATCATATTCCCAGGTATTTGCGTAGTTGATTTCCTTATTCATGTTGTCGATTGAATCATACGGCATAAAGTAGGTAGACAGATCAGACTTATCAACTGCCGGGATCATCATGACTGTCTCATAATCTCCTGACTGAAGATGTGTAAGAGCGTCATCAGCGTAGTTCGTATCTGTGGTAACTGTAACCTTGATGTTCGGATACTCCTTGTTGAACTCTGCGATGTACTGCTTCCAGGTCGTTCCGCCGTAGTCATCAGAATCCATATCAGTTCTGTTGTTAAAAAATGTGATGTCAGCCTTCAGATCTGTGTCCTTGCCAAGCTCTGTGCCTGAATAGGTGAGATCGCCGCCTTTGCTGTCGGCACTGCTGGAGCTGCCACCCTTGCTGCTGTTTCCGCAGGCTGCCATTGATACACACATAGCAGCTGCTAATGTAAGAGCCATTAATCTCTTCTTCATTTTTAGTCCCTCCTTCAACATTTGGACTGTTAACAATAAACTTTAGCTTAGCTCTTTTCTTAAGCTAATTTAATTATACTCTTTAGCTTAATTTAGTCAAGGAAAAATCACATACTTTTTACAATTTAGTCGATTTTACCAATTAAATAAGCTATTAATTGTGCACTTTTCATAATTAAATTGGCTAATTTTACATTGCATTAACTTAATTAGCTAATTTTAATGGCTAATTAAAGCGGCGGATAGTTAATCTCCGCCGCCAGGTTAAAACTATTTAATCTTTTAGTCTGGGTTAACGCTGATCTGAAATATCCCTCACTGAATCCTTTTCTATGAGTCTTCCACCAACGATCTGGACTCCACCCTGGTATGGCTTGTCATCAAGCTTATGAATCACCATGTGAACTGCTTTTCTCGCCATATTTTTTACATCGATCTCATATGTGGTAATACCGATGTCACAGAGACCGGGATACAGGTAATTATCATAGCCGACTACGGAGACATCATCTGGAACCCTGTAGCCATTTTTTCTCAGCTTATGGATAAGAGAACTGGCTGAGAGGTCGCAGTTACAGACAAAAGCCGTAGGCATTTCCTTTTTCGGTGGGAGTTCGAAAAATCTGTCTTCATTAATTTCACCAGTTTCCCTATCTCTGTCATCCATTATGAAGATGTCATCCTTTGAGGCGCCATGCTCCATCAGGGACTTCGCATATCCTAAAAACCTGTCATTTATTGACTCTGTAGCATCTATAGTACCGACGAAGCCAATTTTTCTATGACCATGTTCATATAGATAGTTCGTCATCGCAAAGCTTCCATAAAAGCTGTTTGATATGACTGCTTCGGCATTCTGCTCAGTTGTGGAAAAATCCATGTAGAAGACTGGAATTCCGCTTTCTTCTTTAAGAGCCATTAAGTATCCGTCCGCGAGCTTTCCGATAACGATTATCGCATCAGCCTTCTCCTCAGTAACAAGTGCCGGCATGATATGCTCAGCCTCATCCTGGTCAGATACAGGCTCCATAAAAGCGAAGCTGCCTCTGTCTACAGCAATCGTTGCGACCTCCTGGTACATCTTCACATAGAATGAAGAGTACTTACCCATATACCTGTCTGCGATAAGGACGCCGATATTGTAATGTCCGGATATGGCTCTTTCTCTCTTTATCCGTCTGCTCTTCTGGTATCCCATCTCCTCCGCTAAGTCAGTGATCTCTTTTCTTACAGATTCGCTTACTCCCTTCTGTCCTGACAGAGCCTTGGATACGGTAACAGTAGATACGCCAACCCGCTCCGCTATATCTGACAGTGTGACCTGTTTCGACATATTTCCTCCTTTTATCAAACTGCTTGTCAGTTCTCTGCAAGCTTTGTCATTGCGCTCTTAAGCTCTTCAAGCTTCTTATCAGCGTCAGAAACACTTTCTCCTTTAACTCCCATGTAGAACTTTATCTTCGGCTCTGTTCCCGAAGGACGAACGCAGCACCATGCGCCATCCGAAAGCTCATAGTATAAAACATTAGATTCTGGAAGTGACAGCCTGCTCTCCTGTCCGCTTGCCATATCCTTACGGATACCGCTCTTGTAGTCGCGAAGCGCAAAGACCTTATATTCTCCAATGTCTGCAACTGGTTCGTTTCTCATTGTCTCCATCATTGATTTGATGGCCATAGCTCCGTCCTCACCCTTTTTAGTAATTGTAAAGAGAGTCTCTCTGAAATATCCGTATTTCCTATAGAGGTCGTTCATTGCATCCTTTAAGGTCTTGCCATGCTTTTTGTACCAGCATGCGACCTCGCAGAGAAGCATTACCGCTACAGGTGCGTCCTTATCCCTGGCATAGGTTCCTGCGAGACAGCCGTAGCTTTCCTCCATACCAAAAATGAATTCATGGCTGTTATTCTCTTTAAAGAGCTTAATCTGCTCGCCGATATACTTAAATCCGGTAAGAACCTCGATAAGCGATACCTTATAATCAGCGGCAACAGCCTTAAGCATATCTGTAGTTACGATGGTCTCTACTACTGCTGCGTTCTTTGGAAGAGTACCAATCGCCTTTTTCTCACGGAGCAGATACTCACCGATAAGAACTCCTGACATATTACCAGTGAAGCTTATGTAGCCGCCGTTTTCTGTATCTTTGCAGTAAACTCCAAGTCTGTCGGCATCCGGATCTGTAGCAAGAACCAGGTCAGCGTCCTTTTCTTCAGCAAGCTTTAACGCAAGCTCAAAAGCCTTTGGTGATTCTGGATTTGGATATGAAACCGTAGGGAAGGTGCCATCCGGCTTTTCCTGTTCTGGAACTGTATAAACCTTTTTAAAGCCAAGCTCTTTTAAAACTCTTCTGACAAAGACATTTCCAGTACCGTGGAGCGGAGTGTAAACTATAGTAAAGTCATCAGCCATCTCCTTTATTACCTCAGGATGAACTGACTGCTTTTTAAGCTCAGCGATATAGGCATCGTCCACCTCATATCCTATCACATGGTAGAGGTCTGCTACCCTTGCGCTCTCCTGGTCTATAGTCTTTACCTCTGAAAAATCAGTGACCTTAGCCACCTCAGCAAGGATATTCTTATCGTGAGGAGGCGTTATCTGCGCGCCGTCTTCCCAGTAAACCTTATAGCCGTTGTACTCACGTGGGTTATGGCTTGCTGTGATAACGATTCCCGCAATGCAGTGGAGCTGTCTAACTGTAAATGACAGCACCGGCGTAGGCCTTAAGCTTGGAAAAATAAAGCTCTTGATGCCATTTGCGTTGAGGCAGAGCGCTGCCTCCTCGGCGAATTCCTTTGACATGATTCTGGAGTCGTATGCTATCGCAACTCCCTTGTCCTCGCCGTGCTGCTTTACTATGTAGTTGGCAAGGCCCTGTGTAGCCTTACGCACGGTGTAGACGTTCATCCTGTTCGTTCCAGCGCCTAATACACCTCTTAAGCCACCGGTTCCGAACTCTAAGTCTCTATAGAACCTGTCGTTGATCTCATCCTCATCGCCGGAGATATTCTTTAACTCTTTCTTAGTATCCTCGTCGAAATAAGGATCATTCAGCCATTCCTCGTATTTCTTTTTTACTTCTTCCGTCATATATCCCTCCAAAAATTTTAGCTTTTTAGTTAATCTTATTATGATTAATTAGTTTAAAAAAGTCAAGAGAATTAGATTAATTTAAGCTAAAAATTTTTATTACTCTATATCATATATGATGTTATCTCTGTCTATGTCTACGATTTTATCCTTAAAACGCGCCATCTGCGGCCTTCTCTTTAATTTTTCAATGATGGAATAATCCTCCCAGCAGTGCATCGGGAATATAAGGTCACAGTCGATATTCTCGACAAAGTAATCCATTCCTGCAAAGGCCCCGGCTCCCATCCTTGGATCTAAAACTACGAATCCGATGTCTATATGCTTATGCTCCAAGTGCTTTATCTGCTTTTGATACCCGCCACTGTATATGTCACGATACATCTCATTGCCGTCCTCGCCGGTATTCCATACTGAAAGATCTCCTGCATGATAGATAGTAAGCCCATCGGTCTCTACTACAAAGGCCGCGCCGACATCTGTGCTTTTAAGCGTGTGTACCTTAAGCCCATCTGTCGCAAAGTCAGACGGAGCTCCAATGAACTTAATTTTCTTTCTGATATCCGGGTTAAATCCGTTCCTTATCAGGTAATTTTTCCCTAATCTTATATCCCTTGAAAAAATATAAAATATATCATCGCGTTTCTCTGCCCACTTCAGTACCTCCATCGAAAAATGGTCCTTATGGCTGTGCGAGGCAAAGACGTATATAGGCTTTCCTGCCGCAAAAACCGGCTCCTTTCCATGGAAGGTGACATCTGCATATGTGCAGGCCGAAAAATAATCAAAGACCAGCTGCTTCGTATCAGTCTCTACTACAAAGGCACTGTGATGGATAAACGTAACTCTAAGCATTTTTTCTCCTGTTCATTTGAAAATACAGTTGACCGTTTCATTATAACTCAAACTTCTGCTATAATACACATATGAAAAGAAGAATAATCATCGCAGCCAGAATCACTGCTGTATCAATCATTTTAGGGATCGTATTAGGTATTGCCGGCGGTCTGTTTTATCTGTGTATAAATGGTGCTACTGTCTTCAGGCAGTCCCACAGCTATGTCCTGTTCCTGCTTCCAGTAGGTGCCGTACTTGTCGACCTTCTCTACAAGCTGTTTAGAAACGAAGACGACGGAGGCACCAATCAGGTACTCGTCTCTGCGAGATCCGATACTCCGGTTTCTATCAAGATGGCGCCGTCTATTTTTATCTCAACTGTTTTCTCACATTTCTGCGGTGCCTCTGTCGGCAGAGAGGGCGCTGCTCTTCAGCTCGGTGGCTCTATAGGCTATAGCACAGGAAGACTATTTCGCCTGACTCCAAAGGAAAAAAGCCTCTGCACAAGCATCGGTATGAGCGCCTGCTTTTCATCCCTTTTTGGCACGCCTATGTCAGCGGCCGTTTTTTCTATCGAGATTGCCATAGTCGGCAGGCTAAATCTCGCTTGCCTCGTGCCATCAGTCCTCGCCGCCTATATATCAAGACAGGTCGCGAGGATGATAGGCGCTCCAGACCTTGAGATGACTCTGTCCCAGGCCTTCGAGGACCTTACGGCTGAGCCTGTAGCTCTTATCAAGGTATCAGTCATCGCAATCGCTGCCGGACTTGCTGCCCTGCTCTTCTGCACCCTTCTCGAAAAGGGCGGACAGATGGCCTCTGAAAAAATTAAAAACAAATATCTGCGCGCTGTTCTCTTTGGAAGCATCGTCTTAGCGCTTTCGTTTATTTTTCCAGGACAGACATATAACGGCGCCGGAGTCGACCAGATAAGTGCCTTTATGAGAGGCGATGTGGTTCCGTATCAGTTTATTATAAAAATGATTTTTACCGTGCTCTCTGTAATCGCCGGTTACAAGGGCGGAGAAATCGTGCCTTCCTTCTACATCGGAGCCGCACTCGGCGCCTTTATGGGGAGTCTCCTCGGGCTTTCGCCCTCACTTGCCTCCGCGGTCGGAATGGTATCGATGTTCTGCGGCGTTACGAGCTGTCCTGTGACCGCCTTTGCTATTGGCATCGAGATCTTTGGCTCTAGCAGCGCTCCGTTCTTTCTGCTTGCCAGCGCGTTTTCATTTTTCTTCAGTGGCAGGAAGGGGCTCTACTCCAGTCAGAAGAGAGAGATGTATTTTTCAAAGGAATAATCTTTTAATATTTATCAAAGGAATGGGTTATGGACGAAAAGGGTTTATTTAAAATCGGGGAGATTTCAAAGCTTTTTCAGATAGGTGTCGATTCGATCAGATACTACGAAAAGGTCGGGCTCCTTCACCCGGTAAGAAACGACGAGAACAACTACAGGCTCTACACCTTAGATGATATCAGGACGATGAATACGATCCGCGAGCTTCTTGATATCGGCTTTTCCACTGATGAAATTCTCGATTTCGAAAAGGACAGGAACTTAAGCCACGTGACCTCTATGCTTAAAAAGGAGTCAGATGTAATCGATGAAAAAATCCGTCATCTGATGGATATCAAGGCCAATATCAATTCAAGGCTCCGCTCGATAAACGAATCTCTGCATATGGATACGTCAGGAAAAATAAAGCTTCTAGACCTCGCTGCGCGTGACTGTCTTATGATCACTGACGAGAGCATGCCTGATAATGAGATCAATTACCGGCTGGCTGAGTTCACAAGCAGCTCTGACCAGAAGGTCACGACGATTGGCGCCTGTGACTGCTATATCCTCGATACCACAGCAGAATCTGAAGGCGACTATCCGACAAAGGCAGTATTTTTTTACTCAAATTACCTTAAATACAAGAGTAATTTTACTTTGCCTGAGGGCTTATACCTATCACTTACCTACAGAGGCGAATTCAAGCAGACAAAAAAATACTACCCACAGCTGCTCGAATACTGCGATAAAAATGGTCTTACTCCATCGGGAGATTTAATGGAATTCTGTCACATAGACCGCTATGAGACATCTGAGCTGTCTGAATACCTCACAGAAATGCAGCTTCCCGTAAAAAAATGTGGCGGTTAATATACATTTGTGATATACTTCTGTACGGCACTTATTTAACATGGAAAAGAAAAAGGTTTACAAATGGACAAATTTACTGAAATTCTTGGAGTCATCGACACCCATGTCTGGGGAATCCCGCTTATGGTCTTTATCCTCGGCACCGGTATTTTTCTTACGATAAGACTTCGAGGCATCCAGTTCCGTGGGTTTAAACAGGCTTTTAAGAACCTGTTTTCCAAAGAAGAAAAAGCTGACAAGAAGGGTGAGGTCAGCGGATTCGCCGCTCTCTGTACTGCCCTCTCCGCTACAATCGGCACCGGAAATATCGTTGGTGTCGCTACAGCTATCGCTGCCGGCGGTCCTGGAGCTATGTTCTGGATGTGGCTTGCCGCTATTTTTGGCACAGCTACCAAATACGCAGAGTGTACTCTCGCCGTTCATTACAGACAACAGGCCAAAGACGGCCACATCATCGGCGGTCCTTTCTATTACATCGAAAAGGGAATGGGCGAGAAATGGAAATGGCTCGCAAAGATCTTCGCTTTCTTCGGTGTCTGCGTTGGTCTTATGGGCATCGGTACCTTCACTCAGATAAATGGAATCACAAGTGCTGTAAAGGGCTTCTTTGATCCGAATAACAAAGCAACTGTATCAATCCTTGGAAATGATACCTCTATCTCAGTCGTTATCGCCGGAATCGTTCTTACAGTCTGCATTGCACTTGTAATCATCGGCGGCCTTAAGCGTATCTCAGCAGTTGCTGAAAAAGTAGTTCCTTTCATGGCTATCCTCTATGTAGGAGTTGTTCTGATCCTTATTTTTACAAATATCACTAAGATTCCAGATGCTTTCGTTCAGATCTTTGAGGGAGCCTTCGGTATCCGCGCTATAAGCGGTGGTGTTCTTGGTACTATCATCGCTTCTATGAGAAACGGTATCGCGAGAGGAATCTTCTCAAACGAGGCTGGTCTTGGATCTGCTCCTATCGCTGCTGCCGCTGCCGTAACTGACTATCCGGCTCAGCAGGGACTTATCTCTATGCTCGGTACCTTTATCGATACCATCGTTGTCTGCTCTATGACTGGTCTTGCAATCATCATGACCTCATCATGGAATGTGGATGGTCTTGAAGGTGTTGCGATTACCTCCCGCGCTTTCACAGAAGGACTTCCGTTCCCTCAGCAGGCAGCTTCATTCCTGCTTATGATCTGCCTGGTATTCTTCGCATCAACTACAATCCTCGGATGGGATTACTACAGTGAGAGATGCCTTGAGTATATCGTAGGAGACAGACCAAAGGTCATCCGCGCTTACAGATGGCTCTACATCTTCTGCGTCTTCATCGGACCTTACATGACAGTATCCTTCGTATGGACCTTAGCAGATATCTTCAACGGCCTTATGGCTATCCCGAACCTGATCGGACTTATCGCTCTCTCAGGCGTCTGTGCAAAGGAGACCAAGAGGTACTTCGATGTGCTGCACGAGGAGAAGAAAATAACAGGAAAGCATTGATTTTTGATTGTAAATCGAGTAGGAGGGAGTGATTAGCTCCCGTCCTCTCACACCACCGTGCGTAC
>SAMEA3663052__coassemble_475_pt1 | contig 28724 bp, 32 predicted proteins | sample SAMEA3663052__metabat2_low_PE_012 | metagenome-assembled genome bin SAMEA3663052 (sample SAMEA3663052) | pig gut metagenome | biome: pig gut; feature: pig-associated habitat; material: faeces | place: France | collected 2012 | reverse complement strand
GGTACGCACGGTGGTGTGAGAGGACGGGAGCTAATCACTCCCTCCTACTCGATTGATAGGATCATTAATGTTGACACCGTATATGGTGTCATGCTATAATAACATAGAACGGAAGGAGGACAGATGTCTAAGTGGGACAAGCTTATCACAAGATTATATTCTTTAGACCCGGACTTGCGATATGAAGAATTAAAGAAGATACTGGAGCGGTATGGTTATGTCGCAAAAGAAACCAGTGGAGGAAGCAGTCATATTACATTTCGTAAGCCAGACAGGCAGATTGTAATCACTATTCCGCGTCATAATCCAGTTAAGAAAGAATATGTCAGACTTGTTCGTGATATAGTAGAAATGGAGGAGAAAAACTCATGAAGGATTTAAATTACTATATGAATCAGGATTATCGTATGGAAATATACGAAGATCATGAAGAAGGCGGTTACACAGTAGCATTTCCAGAACTTCGTGGTTGCCTTACTTGTGGTGATACTCTTGAACAGGCAATAGAAAATGCCCAGGATGCTAAACGTTGCTGGATCGAGGCAGCACTTGAAGAAGGAATTAAGATTCCAGAGCCTAAGAACAGTGAAGATTATTCAGGACAGTTCAAGCTTCGGATTCCTAAAGCACTTCATAAAACCCTGATTGAACAATCTGCAGCGGAAGGTGTCAGTATGAACCAGTACTGTGTTTATCTTTTAGCAAAAGGTGTTATGGGATAATTACTGCATTTCACTCCCTTTCTCGAAAGACATAGCCAAAGGACCTGCTTTAGCTACATGCTTCCATAAGCCATCGATTTCTTCTGAAGAATATCCCACAATTTTTGTAAAACTGCCGCACGGATAATCGCATTGTGCTGATTTAAAATCTGTTCCTGATTCGTTTGGCTGTTCAAAATAAATAGTAATATATTCTGAGCCACTTTTTTTCTCTTTTATATCTGAATATGTAATCTCTAAGCCATTATCAAATGATAAAAATGGATGATGTTCCATAATGCTCACCTGACCTTTCTTTAAATATTGTTGTATCAATTATAAAACATATTCTGAATGTTTTCCAGTCAGGATTCAAAGGGCTGGATGTTTTGATTTTTGATAGCAGTGATAATGGATTAGACTCTTTATTGCTTTATATTAATTTAACTTGAAAAACAGCAAATGTTATGTTAGACTAATTTTTGACAGAAAGAAAACGCCTGATTTTTCAGAGGAGGATAATTACTTCTTATTTTTCAAAGGAGGATAATATTAATGGAATTACAGGAAATTGTTGACGTAAAGGGTAGAGAAATCCTTGATTCAAGAGGTAATCCGACAGTTGAGGCTGAGGTTACACTTGCTGACGGTACTGTTGGCCGCGGCGCTTCACCTTCAGGTGCTTCCACCGGTCAGTTTGAGGCTCTTGAGATGCGTGACGGCGGAAGCCGCTACCTTGGAAAAGGAGTTCAGAATGCGGTAGATCACGTGAATAACGAGATCTGCGAGGCTGTTGTCGGAATAGACGCATCAGACACCTATGCAGTAGACAGGGCTATGCTTGAGGCAGACGGCACTGATTCCAAGTCAAAGCTTGGTGCCAACGCCATTCTCGCAGTATCGATAGCAGCTGCAAGAGCAGCTTCCATCTCACTTGGACTTCCGCTTTACAAGTTCCTCGGCGGCACACAGGGCAACAATCTCCCTGTACCGATGATGAACATCTTAAACGGCGGAGCTCACGCAGCCAACAACATCGACGCGCAGGAGTTCATGATCATGCCTGTCGGCGCTCATTCATTCAGGGAAGCGCTCAGATGGTGCGCAGAGGTCTTCCATAACCTTCAGGCTCTCCTGAAGAAGGACGGACATGCTACTGCTGTAGGTGACGAGGGCGGATTTGCTCCGAACCTTAAGAGCGATGAGGAGGCCATCCAGTACATCGTAAACGCTGTAAAGGCAGCCGGATATGAGCCGGGCAAAGACTTCAAGATCGCTATGGATGTGGCTTCATCAGAGTGGAAGGGTTCTAAGAAGGGTGAGTATCATCTTCCGAAGGCCAATGTCGATTACACTACAGATGAGCTGATAAAGCACTGGGCTGAGCTTGTCGACAAGTACCCGATCATCTCGATCGAGGATCCTCTCGATGAGGAGGACTGGGAAGGCTGGGCAAAGATCACTAAGGAGCTTGGTGATAAGGTTCAGCTCGTAGGCGACGATCTCTTCGTTACAAATGTTAAGAGACTGCAGAAGGGTATTGACCTTGGCGCTGGAAATGCTATACTTATAAAGTTGAATCAGATCGGTTCTGTTTCCGAGACGCTCGACGCGATAAAGCTTGCTCACGACAACGGCTACGCTACGATCGTTTCCCACAGATCTGGTGAGACTGAGGATACGACTATCGCTGATCTTGCTGTAGCTATGAACTCAAAGCAGATCAAGACCGGAGCTCCGAGCAGATCAGAGCGTGTGGCAAAGTACAACCAGCTTCTCCGTATCGAGGAAGAGCTTGGCGGCAGCGCTGTTTATCCTGGCCCAAAGGCTTTTAACGTTCAGAGATAAGCAGGTTAACTGAATAAACAGAGTACACGAGAGTGCACGAAGGGGCACACCACCTTGGGTGTGAATGCTTCCTTCGTGTACTCTTTTTTACGCGTATTAAATGAGCGATGCTGTATCTGTCATACTATGCCGAAGCAAGCTTGCTTGCAAAAGGCATAGTATGACAGATACAATAGCGCGAACGCGCGAATGAGCACGGAGCGAAGCGGAGTGCGAATTCAGCATCGCTCATAGCGGAGGTCAGAATCGGCAAACTAGCCAAACGCAAGCTTGCGTTCAGAAAAGGAGGTGCGAATGCAGATAAACGGTGAAAAGTGTACGCCTGACGGCAGGTCGGTAATGCAGATTATCGAGGATATGGGTCTTAAAAAGGAGATGGTGGCTGTAGAGCTGAATGAAAAGATCCTTCCGAAGGATGAGTTTGAAAAATACGTGCCGGGAGAGGAGGATGTAGTGGAAATAGTGCAGTTTATGGGAGGCGGAGCCTTCTGAAGAAGAAAAGCTGTCCATAAAATTATACGTTTAAAGGACTGCAGGAAAAGTTACAAAGAAGAAAAGTGTAGTAGAAAGGTTATTATGAGCGACACATTTACTTTAGGAAACAAAGAGTTTAATTCAAGATTTATTTTAGGCTCCGGAAAATATTCTGTTGAATTGATAAAGGCCGCGGTAGAGGAGGCAGGTGCTGAGATCATCACCTGTTCTGTAAGACGCGCGAATACACAGAAGCATGAGAATATCCTCGAGTACATCCCGGATAATGTTACGCTTCTTCCGAATACATCAGGAGCAAGGAATGCCGAGGAGGCTGTAAGGATAGCACATCTGTCAAGGGAACTTGGCTGCGGTGATTTTGTCAAGATTGAGATAATGGGCGATACCAAGTATCTGCTGCCGGATAACAATGAGACTGTAAAGGCGACTGAGATGCTTTCAAAGGAGGGCTTTGTGGTGCTTCCGTATATGTACCCGGATCTTTATGCCGCAAGGGCTTTAAGGGACGCCGGAGCAGCTGCCATCATGCCGCTGGCTTCGCCGATTGGCTCAAACAGGGGACTTTCTACAAAGGAGTTTATCCAGATCCTTATCGATGAGATCGACCTTCCTATTATCGTAGATGCTGGTATCGGCAAGCCGTCTGAGGCCTGCGCCGCTATGGAGATGGGCGCCGCTGCCGTTATGTGCAACACAGCCATCGCTACTGCCGGAAATGTAGAGCAGATGGCAAGCGCCTTTGGTGATGCCATAAGAGCCGGAAGAAAGGCTTATCTGGCAGGAACCGGCCGTGTGCTCGAGCGTGGCGCCGAGGCGTCAGATCCGCTGCTGGGGTTTTTAAGGATATAGGATATAGGATATAGGATATAGGATATAGGGGATAGGGGATAGGGGTTGATAAAGCGAAAGTACTAACCCCTAACCCCTAACCCCTAAATCCTCTCAATACAAAGGATACAAAATGAAAAACCAATTTTACGTTGATGGAAAGCAGCTGAGCGATGCGGCCCTCAGGAGAAAGCACGAGCTTGAGTCGGATCCGTCGAGCCGTACTGACTACATGAAGTTTATGCCGGGGATGGACCAGATAGATCCGACAATCCGCAATACTGTCATAAACGAGATGAATAATTATGACTACAATAAATACACAGATATGGATGTAAGACGTGCTCTGCACAAGAGAGTTATCGATGTCGAGGACTTCAAGGCTCTGCTTTCGCCGGCAGCCTTTCCGCATCTGAATGAGATGGCGGAGAGAGCACACTATGAGACAGGAAAGCATTTCGGAAATACAGTTTACCTGTTCACACCGCTCTATATAGCGAACTACTGTGAGAATTACTGCATTTACTGCGGCTTCAACTGCTACAACGATATTCACAGAAAGCAGCTCGATAAGGATGAGATAAGACACGAGATGGAGGTCATCGCGAAGACCGGTATCGAGGAGATTCTGATTCTCACAGGTGAGAGCAAAAAGAAGAGCTCAATCGAGTACATCGGCGAGGCCTGTAAGCTCGCGAAGGAGTATTTCAGGAACGTAAGCCTTGAGGTATATCCTGCAAATATCGATACCTACAAGTATTGGCACGAGTGCGGAGCCGACTACGTAACAGTTTTCCAGGAGACCTACGACTCGAAAAAATACGAGACACTTCACCTGTTAGGACACAAGAGAATTTTCCCATACAGATTTGAGTCCCAGGAGAGGGCAATCCTCGGCGGCATGAGAGGCGTCGGATTCTCAGCTCTCCTCGGACTCTCTGATTTCAGAAAGGATGCTCTTGCAACAGGACTCCACGTGTACTACCTGCAGAGAAAGTACCCATGGGTTGAGTATTCACTTTCCTGCCCGCGTCTTCGCCCGATCATAAATAATGAAAAAATAAACCCTCTCGATGTAGGTGAGGCACAGCTGACACAGATCCTCTGCGCTTACAGAATGTTCCTGCCGTATGCAGGCATCGTCGTAAGCTCCCGTGAGACCAGGCGATTCAGAAACGGCATTGTAAAAGTAGCCGCTACGAAGGTGTCTGCTGGAGTTTCTACTGGTATCGGTGACCACGAGGCAAAATACACGCACACTGAAGAAGTGGATACAGGTGATGAGCAGTTCGAGATTGCAGATACCCGTTCCTTTGACTCTATGTATTCGGATATGGAGAAGGAGGGCATGCAGCCTGTAACAAACGATTATCTCTACGTGGGCTGAAAATCGTTGAGCAAAGATCTGTGATGTGTTATGATATCAGAGTTAAAAACGTGATATGATGATCTGCCATGAGTTCCATTGAATAGTTGTTTCTACTATTAAGAACCCATGGCAGAGATATTTTTTCAGGTGATTTTATGAAAGTATTATGCTTCACAGATCATACTCTTCTTCCTGATGGCAAAATCGAGGACCTGGCATACAGAGCCTGGAAGGCTCCTTTTATCGAAGCTGTCGGTAAGATTGCAGACGAGCACCCGGAAGGCATTATAATCCGTGAGAAGCTGCTGTCGGGTATTGACTATACGGACCTCTACATAGATATTAAAAAGCGGGTAGGTTCAGGAAAAACCAGGCTTATCTGGCATGATCACTATGAGGCTCTTACGCTTTTTCTCAAATATCATCCTTCTGAAGAATGGCCGGATGAACTGTTTTTTTCAAGAAGAGAAGCAGGCGGCATGTCGATAGTGGATTTTAGAAAAATTCAGCTGAAGTATGGCATGACTGTCCACGATGTTAATGAGTTAGCGGACGCAAAGCGTGAGAAGGTTCCGTTCATCTGCGCCAGCAATATTTTTGAGACAAGCTGCAAGCCTGGTGTGAAGCCGAGAGGACTTGATTTTTTACGTGAGACAGCAAAGGAGTTTGGCGGTCCTGTCTATGCACTCGGCGGCATAAACACTTCAAATGCAGCATCCTGCATTGAGGCGGGAGCAGACGGTGTTGCGGTAAGGTCCCTGTGCATGAAGGACAATCTTTCAGATTTACGTGAAATTATTGCTATGTAGAAAGACAGCGTTTATTTTTCCTTGCACTAAAGAGAAGAATAAAGTATAATAGTTCAGATGGTTCGCGTTAAGGGCCACAGATTTTTCTAAGGAGATTATTTTTCATGAGTCAGGCAAAAGTAGAAGAGCATAAAGAGGAGAAGCTTCACAGAAAAGAGATAGTAAAGAAGCAGAAGAGGAACAGATTTATTGCTGCCCTGGTTTCTGTAGCTATCTGCGCTGCCGCCGTTGTTTGGATCGGCTGGTCGCTCTACGGAAAGGTTCAGAGCGCCCAGAAGGAGGCCGAGGCCAATAAGCAGACTGTTGTAACTCCTGTAGACCTTTCTGCTCTTTCAGATTATTCGGGAAGCATCTTAGATAACAAATAATAAAAGATCTTATATGAACCTCTCGGTTATGAAAACCGCTATACATGCAGCGGCGGCCACGACCGGGAGGCTTTTTTTATTGAAGCCTAGGATCATCGCCACGATAAAGCCGACAGTGGCGCTGATGACACTTTTTGTACATGTAAAAATAGCCGGAATCGTCATTACGGTAAGGCAGGTGTAAGGCACATAGTAAAGAAAGCTCTTTACGAACTGGCTTTTGATCGGCTTCTGGAAAAGCACGAGCGGCAGCATCCTGATCAGGTAGGTGGTCACTGCCATAAGAATTATGTACGAATATATCTTCATGAGGCATCTCCTCCGTCATCTTCTGGTATTGGAAAAATAACCGCTGCTATAGCACTTGCGGCTATTGTGCAAAGGATAATTGAAAATCCGCTCGATACATTTTTAAGTAGAGGCAGATAATGAAAAGCCAGTGAAAATGCTGCGGCAAGTCCTGCTGCTATGGCAACACTTCTTCTTTCCCTTGCGACCGGCATTACGATTGCTATGAACATGCCGTACAGTGCTATGCCGAGTGCCGATGAGACTGCGGCCGGAAGCAGGTTGTTCGCAAAGGCTCCAAGAAAGGTTCCGGCAGCCCAGCTGATTACCGGGAAGATTTCAAGACCTGCCATATAGGATGGCGAGACCTTGTCGGGCTTGCTTACGGAAACTGCGAAAATCTCATCTGTGTTTGCAAAGGCAATCGCAAGCCTTTTGGCGGTCGTTGCTTTTTTATTCAGATGCTGTGAAAGTGAAAGCGACATCAGCCCATAGCGCAGATTTATAACGAGCTGTGTGAGGAACATTTCTATATATGAGCTCTGAGCTATGATAAGGTTCAGGCCTGCGAACTGTCCGGCGCTCGTGACATTCGTAAGGCTCATGAAGGTCGCTAAAAGCGGAGAGATTCCCGCCTGTGCGGCCACGATACCGAAGGTGAAACTCACCGAAAAATATCCGATTACTATTGCGAGGGAATCCTTGGCGCCCTCAATAAAATCTCTTCTTTCCATAAGTGGTATTGTATCACTTCCGATTGCTTTTTGCGACGGTTTTGTTTATAGTAATACTGACAATTTTATACGGCTGCTGTGATGGTGGCTTGCGCTTTTTGCCTGCTATCCGTACGGCAGCTGCTTAAGATTTTTTGGAGGAAATATGTACAAGAAATTTTTCACGAAAATAACTGGTGTATTGCTTGCGGCAGCGTTGATTCTATCGCCCGCAGGACTTACGGGCTGCAGCGAGGTGGCACAGACATCTGTTAGTTCTGTTACAGCTGAGGCCAATCCAACGCCTTCGGGCTTTAAGTATTCTAAGGTTCCGAAATGGAATAAAAAGAGCCCGTATGTGAAGATTAACAAAAACAAGCCGTATTTTACCGCGTCACAGCTGAAATCCAAGAAGTCTTACGAGAAGTACGGCAAGCTCGATTCCCTTGGCAGATGCACAAAGACCATTGCATGCATCGGAACTGATCTGATGCCGACTAAGACCCGCGGAGCTATAGGCATGATTAGACCTACCGGCTGGCATACTGTAAAATACGCTGGTATTGATGGAAATTACCTCTATAACCGCTGTCATCTGATTGGCTACCAGCTGACTGCTGAGAACGCAAACGAGAAGAACCTGATCACTGGTACCAGATATTTAAATGTCGAGGGTATGCTGCCGTTCGAGGATGAGGTCGCTGACTATCTGAAAAGTAATCCATCCAATCATGTCCTCTACCGCGTGACGCCTGTATTCAAGGGCAAGGATCTGCTCGCCAGAGGTGTGCTGATGGAGGCTGAGAGCATTGAGGACAGTGGACGCGGCGTGAAGTTCTGCATCTTCTGCTACAACGTCCAGCCTGGTGTGACAATCAACTACAGCGATGGAAGCAGCAGCGGTCCTGAGTACACTGGAAGCACTCTTTCTACCAGCGAGAAGACCGAGAATTCTAACAACGCCCAGAAGGATAACGGCAAGCACACCTATGTGCTGAACACCAACACCATGAAGTTCCACAAGCCGTCCTGCTCATCGGTCAGCGAAATGGCTGCTCATAACAAAAAGACTGTCAAAGCGAAGCGCAGCACCATTATAAGTGAGGGCTATTCGCCATGTAAGAGGTGCAATCCGTAGTAAACGGCCGTTATGCTGCCACGAGCGCTGAAAGCGGGTGACAGCATTATTAGCTGTGAACCTGGGAGATATGATTTGTCTAATTTGTTGTGAAAGTTTAGACAAATTAATGTTTTACTTTTAATTTTGCAAATTTAAATTTTTGTTAAAAAATGCTTGACTTTAGGTCCCGATTCTAGTATAGTATCTATTGTCGCCGGCAAGAGCAGACGACAGAGATAAATGCGATGGTGGCGTAGTTGGTAACGCGCGACCTTGCCAAGGTCGAGACCGCGGGTTCGAGCCCCGTCCATCGCTCGCTTGAAGGACTGCCAGTGCGGCAGTTCTTTTTTTGCATTTAAGCAGAAGATTACGGACTGGAGATGAAAAAATAGTCTGAGTCCGTAAAAGTGGCTGGATTGTAAAATTACCTGCAATCTGATATGATATTAGTCGCTAAAACATGGTTTGAAAATAGATTCAGGAGCTATGAATGAGACGATATGCCAACTACATCTTTGATCTGTATGGGACGCTGATTGATATAGAGACAAATGAAGAGAGCCCGGCGCTGTGGAAGCGGATGGCACAGCTTTACTCGGTTTATGGTGCGGACTATAAGCCGCAGGAGCTGCACAAGGCCTATCTGGCGCTAGTGCATGAGGAAGAGGAAAACCTCGGAAGAGAGAACGGCTCAGACTACCCGGAGATATCTCTTGAGGATGTGTTTGTGCGGCTCTATAAGGAGGCTAGACACCACCATGAGTCAGTGCTTGAATTATCAGATGATCAGATGGAGGCGTTTTCGACATTTATAGCGAATGCGTTCAGGGTGCTGTCGAGAAAGAGAATAAAGGCATATGATAATACTGAAAAAGTGCTTCGCACTTTAAAGGAGCGTGGCTGCGGAGTGTACCTGCTGTCGAACGCGCAGTATATTTTTACAATGCCGGAGATAGAACAGACGGGACTTGTGAGCTACTTCGATGGGATTTATATCTCTTCAAAGAAAGAGGTAAGAAAGCCGGATCCTGCCTTTATGCTGGGGCTTTTAGACGAGTACGGCCTGGATAAAGATGAATGTGTCATGGTAGGAAACGACTATGATTCGGACATTGGTATCGCTGCCTCAGTAGGAATGGACAGTATTTTTATAAACAGCTTTGAACTGTCAGAGGCAGAGAAGGAAAAGCGCCTTAACGCTATGAGAAAGCGGGTAGGCTGTAAGGATTATGAGCCGGTGCTTTCGGTTGAGGAAATTGGTGGCGTGATCTAAAAGAAAGGAAAAGCGGATGAGTCAGGCAGACGTTATTTTTAAAAGGATGTGCCGCGATATAATCGATAACGGCACTGATACGAGGGGTGAGGCCGTGCGCCCGCATTGGCCGGACGGCGAGGCAGCCTATACGGTGAAACAGTTCGGCGTCGTAAACCGCTACGACCTCCGCGAGGAGTTTCCGGCAGTAACTCTACGGCGAACTGCGATAAAGAGTGCGACTGACGAGATCCTCTGGATCTGGCAGAAGAAGTCAAATAACATTCACGAGCTGCATTCCCACATCTGGGACGAGTGGGCTGACGCTGACGGAAGCATCGGAAAGGCCTACGGTTATCAGCTCAAGAAAAAATACCTTTGGAAGGACGTGACGGACGAGGGTATTAAAAAGGCCTACGGTGACGACTTAGAGAAAAATCTCCTGAAGGTTATTAATATCCATGGAGTTTATCTGAACCTTGATACTGAGAAAGAACTCGATGACTTAACTGAGCCGCATCACGTCTGGTACGATATTAGTGAGAAGGTCTATCTGATGGATCAGGTCGACAAGGCTTTGTACGACCTGAAGGTTCACCCGTTCTCAAGGCGCATCATGACAAATCTCTATGATTTTGCGGATCTGCCAGAGATGAACCTCTACCCTTGTGCGTACAGCTGCACCTTTAACGTCACAGAGGAAAACGGACAGAAGGTCCTGAACATGCTCCTGAATCAGCGTTCACAGGATACGCTTACAGCAAACAACTGGAACGTCTGCCAGTACGCGGTGCTTCTTTCTATGATAGCCCGCCACGTCGACATGGTTCCAGGCGTGCTGCTCCATGTGATAGCAGACGCCCACATCTACGACAGGCACATCCCTCTCGTAGAAGAGCTGATTTCCCGCCCGGAGCACCCGGCGCCAACCTTCTGGTTAAACCCAGAGAAGCACGATTTCTACTCATTTACACGGGATGATGTAAGGCTTGATAACTACGAGACCGGTGAGCAGATAAAGGATATACCGGTAGCTATCTAACCGGCACGTTAGTTTGCGGACAGGTATATTTATTACAGCGGACACAGATGTGCGTCGAACGATTTTCGCATTTTTCGTTGTGAACGAGCGCGAGCGAACAGAAAAATGTGAGTTAGTGAGACGTGCACTGTGGCCGCTGTAAAGAATAGTATTAGTCTGCAAACGAAGGACCGTCATAATAACTAAGGAGATTCACATGCAGGCAATTGCAGCAGTTGATAAGAATTGGGCCATTGGATACAGGGGGAAGCTCTTGACAAGCATCCCTGAGGACAAGAAGCTCTTCAAAAATGAGACGACAGGAAACGTCGTCGTTATGGGAAGAAAAACGCTTGAAAGCTTCCCCGGAGGAAGACCGCTTCCTAACAGGACAAACATCGTGCTTACGACCTTTGAGGATTATCAGTGCAAGGGAGCGATAATAGTCCACTCAATCGATGAATTGTTCGACCGCTTGTCAGCTTACGATAATGAAAAAATATACGTAATCGGCGGAGAAACCATTTACCGCCAGCTTATACCGTACTGCGACAAGGCGCTTATCACAAAGATTGACATGGACTATGACGCGGACGCATTTTTCCCAAACCTCGATAAGGAGGACGGCTGGGAGCTGGAAGGAGAGAGCGAGGAACAGACATATTTTGATCTGTGCTACACATTTACTCAGTATAAGAATAAGAAAGTGAAGACATGGACATCACAGGAAGAAAACTGATAGTAAAGGCATTAGCAGAAGAGGGCGTAGATACTATTTTTGCCTATCCGGGCGGAATGGTGACAGATATACTTGATGAGCTCTATAAGCAGGAGGACAGGTTCCGCCTGGTTCTTCCGCGCCATGAGCAGGCACTTATACATGAGGCCGAGGGCTATGCAAGGCAGAGCGGTAAGGTAGGAGTTGCTATCGTCACCAGCGGACCGGGAGCCACAAACACGATTACAGGAATCGCAGATGCGCACTACGACTCAATTCCGCTTGTCGTAATCACAGGACAGGTGGCGCAGCCACTTATCGGAAACGATGCATTCCAGGAGGTCGACATAGTCGGCATGACCAGAAGCATTGTAAAATACGGAGTAACAGTCCGCGACAGAAATAACCTTGGCAGGATTCTCAAAATGGCCTTTTATATAGCATCCAGCGGAAAGCCAGGCCCTGTGCTTATCGATATTCCAAAGGATATCCAGCAGAAGAGCGGACCGGACGAGTATCCGGATCATGTCGACATCCGCGGCTATAAGCCGAATACCTCAGTGCATATCGGACAGCTGAAGCGCGCCTACAAGACACTTAAAAATGCCAAAAAGCCGCTGATCCTCGCAGGAGGCGGAATACATATCTCAGGAGCGGAGAAGCTCCTTACTGATTTTGCCAGAAAAATGAACGTTCCGGTTGTCACAACCGTTATGGGCAAGGGCGCAATCCCAGAGGATGATCCTCTCTATGTCGGAAATTCCGGAATGCACGGCCGCTATGCCGCCAATATGGCAGAGATGGAGTGTGACGTTCTTTTTTCAATTGGTACACGATTCAACGACCGTATCACAGGAGATCTGAACGAGTTTGCACCAAAGGCAAAGATTGTTCACTTGGATATTGATACAGCTTCGATTTCAAGAAATGTAGTAGTTGATGTACCTGTTGTCTCAGATGCTTCACTTGCGCTGACGCATCTTCTGGAATGGGCAGAGCCTATGAAGACGGAAGCATGGCAGAAGGAAATCGAAGCATGGCAGGAGGAGCATCCTCTGCAGTGCAAGGCGTCAAAGATGCTGAATCCTCAGACTATTATGGAGGATATTTCTGAGGTCTTTGGAGAGGCCACTTATGTAACAGATGTAGGACAGCACCAGATGTGGGCTACGCAGTTTTTAAAGCTTAAAGGAAACTCAAAGCTTATCACCTCAGGCGGCCTTGGCACCATGGGATTTGGATTCCCTGCATCGCTTGGCGCGAAGGAGGCTGATCATGACAGGCAGGTAGTCTGTCTTACTGGAGACGGCGGTTTTCAGATGAATATGCAGGAGCTTGCCACTTCTATATGCGCTGATATCCCTGTTACAATCTGCCTTTTCAACAATCGTTATCTGGGTATGGTAAGACAGCAGCAGCAGTATTTTTACGGGAAGAGATATCAGCTTACATACCTTGGAAAGCGCCCGGCTGGCGTGGAACACCCTGATAGAATCGAAAATGCAGATGAGCTCTATGTCCCGGATTATCTGAAGCTTGTAGACTCCTATGGCATAAAGGGTATCCGTGTAGAGGATGAAGCAGAAATAGTTCCGGCGCTTGAAGAGGCAAAAAAGGCTCAGCAGGACGGAAAATCAATGCTTATCGAATTTGAGATAGCCCCTGAGGATGTCGTGCTGCCTATGGTAAAGGGTGGAATGGCAAATTCGGACATGATACTGAAGTAAAAGTGAAGACCACGGATTTAAATCTCATGATGAAGAATCCGTTTATTTTACTTAGACAGGTGATACTATGAAAAACAGATGGATTGCATTATATGTAGAAAATGAGGTCGGTGTTTTGGCAAAGGTCTCGGGGCTTTTTTCAGGAAAGAGCTATAACCTACAGAGCCTTACCGTAGGAACGACAGAGCATGACGACGTTTCCCGGATGACAATCAGCGTAACAGCAGACGACGTCACCTTTGAACAGATAAAAAAGCAACTGAATTCGATGGTTGAGGTCATCAAGGTCATGGACCTTACAGATGTCCCAATCCACAGCAAGGAAATCCTCTATGCCAAAATCCACGGGATTGACGCTGCCGGTAAGGAAGAGGCCTTTCGGATCGCGCAGGTCTTTAAAATCCGTGTCATAGACATCGGAGAGGATTCGGTGCTTCTCGAGAGCGCGCTTACAGAGCGCCGCAACAACGAGCTTACAGCGCTTTTAAAAAAGACCTTCCGCCGCATCGAGATAGTCCGCGGCGGCCCGGTAGCGATAGAGAGTATTTCTACCTCTTGTCGTTGATTCCCTTTTTTACAAAAAAAATCCTTGATATAAGCCGTCGCATGTGGTAAAGTAATAAACGTGTTACAAAGAAGTCGATGCGGCGACTTATATTTTTTTGAAAAAGATTGTTAAATTTTTAACAGACTTTTTACATAACACATTGGAAAAGTAAACGGGAATCCGCATTTTCCCAAATTTATGATGAAGCGCAGAGGCGCTAGAAGGAGACGTGACATGGCAGGAAGAATAGTTCTGGCAGGAGCATGCCGTACAGCAATCGGAAAGATGGGCGGAGAGCTCTCCACCGTATCAGCAGTTGACATGGGTGCCACTGTTGTAAAGGAAGCTTTAAAGCGTGCAAATGTACCAGCAGAGCAGGTTGATGAGGTAAAGTTCGGCTGCGTTATCCAGGCAGGTCTTGGACAGAACGTTGCTAGACAGGTATCAATAAAGGCAGGACTTCCAGTAGAGGTTCCAGCAATTACTCTTAACGCAGTTTGCGGATCAGGTCTTAAGTGCGTTAACGAGGCTGCAAATATGATCATGGCTGGTCAGGCTGATATCGTAGTTGCAGGTGGAACAGAGTCTATGTCACGTGCACCGTTCGCACTTGATAAGGCACGTTTCGGATATCGTATGAACAACGGTGTCCTCGTAGATACAATGATCAATGATGCTCTTTGGGATGCATTCAACCAGTATCATATGATGGTTACAGCAGAGAACGTTGCCAAGCAGTGGAACCTTACTCGTCAGGAGCTCGATGAGTTCTCAGCTAACTCACAGCAGAAGTGCGAGAAGGCTATGAAGGAAGGAAAGTTCAAGGACGAGATCGTTCCTATCACAATTCATGATCGTAAGAAGGGTGATATCGTAATCGATACAGATGAGGGCCCACGTCCTGGTACAACAGTTGAGACACTTTCTAAGCTTAAGTGCTGTTCAGGTGTTGAGGGCGGCCTTGTTACAGCTGGTAACGCATCAGGAATCAACGATGGTGCAGCAGCAGTTGTTCTCATGACAGAGGAGAAGGCTAAGGAGCTTGGTGTTAAGCCTATGGCTTACTTCGTTGGCGGCGCTATGGGCGGCGTAGATCCGAAGATCATGGGTGTTGGCCCTGTTGCAGCTGTTAAGAACGTTATGAAGAGAACTGGTCTTTCAGTTGACGATATGGATCTCATCGAGGCTAACGAGGCATTCGCAGCTCAGTCTTGCGCAGTAGCTAAAGAGCTGAAGTTCGATATGTCAAAAGTAAACGTTAACGGTGGTGCTATCGCACTTGGTCATCCGGTTGGAGCTTCAGGATGCCGTATCCTTGTTACACTTCTTCACGAGATGGAGAAGAGAGATGCAAAGAAGGGTCTTGCTACACTCTGCATCGGCGGCGGCATGGGATGTGCTACTATCGTTGAGCGTGACTGACCGAAAGCACAGAGATGAGAGCGAGCCGATAGGCGAAGCTCGAGTCCTGTGCGAGGTCGTTCTCTAAGCTTGGTGAGCGCAAGCCAAAGGCGCCGCGCGAACTTAGCGAAGAGAACTTCCTTATTTGGCTAGCTTGTAACCAGGCTTGTGTGGTCATTAGGCCGCACACAAGCCTGGCATTCAATACATATTTTTCACAGGAGGAAAACACATGAAGGTTGCAGTAATCGGTGCTGGAACAATGGGCTCAGGAATTGCCCAGACATTTGCACAGTGCGATGAAGTAGAGACAGTTTATCTCTGCGACATCAAGGAAGAGTTCGCAGAGGGCGGACTTGGCAAAGTAAAGAAGAATCTCGACAAGCTCGTAAGCAAGGGCAAGATGGATCAGGCAAAGGCTGATGCGATCATCGGAAAGTTCAAGACCGGACTTAACACAATCGCAGTTGATCCAGATCTCGTAGTTGAGGCTGCTCTTGAGGTTATGGACATCAAGAAGAACTGCTTCAAGGAGCTTGAAGAGAACATCGTAAAGAACCCGAACTGCATTTTTGCATCAAATACATCATCTCTTTCAATCACAGAGATCGGTGCTGGTCTTAAGACACCAGTTATCGGAATGCACTTCTTCAACCCAGCTCCTGTTATGAAGCTCATCGAGGTTATCAAGGGTGCCAATACACCTGATGAGACTGTTGAGAAGGTTGAGGAGATCGCAAGAAAGCTTGGAAAGACACCTGTACGTGTTCAGGAGTCAGCTGGTTTCGTTGCAAACCGTATCCTTATCCCAATGATCAACGAAGGAATCTTCGTATATTCAGAGGGCGTTGCTGATATCGAGGGCGTTGATAACGCTATGAAGCTTGGATGCAACCACCCAATGGGACCACTTGAGCTCGGTGATTACATCGGACTTGATATCGTACTTGCTATCATGAACGTTCTTTACACAGAGACAGCAGATTCCAAGTATCGTCCAGCTCCACTTCTTAAGAAGATGGTTCGTGCAGGACATCTTGGTGTTAAGAGCGGCAGAGGCTTCTATGACTATTCAGAGGGCTTCAAGAATAAGGTTCCAGTTGACCGAAAGAATTGAGACGAGAACAAGCGTAGCGTAGTTCGAGTCCAATTCGAGGCCGTTCTTCGAGATTAGTGAAAGCGAGCTGTAAGCGAAGCTTGAACTTAACGAGAAGAACATCCTTATTAGGCAAACTTGAAACCAAGCGCTGTTCAAATATAAATATTGGAGGAAAATTAGATCCATGGATTTTATTATAGATAAAAAGCATGAGATGGCACGTTCCCTCTTCGCTGATTTTGCTCAGAAAGAGGTAAAGCCACTCGCACAGGAAATCGATGAGACAGAAGAGTTCCCAAGAGCAACCGTTGAGAAAATGGCTAAGTACGGTTTCATGGGAATCGCTATCCCAAAGGAGTATGGCGGACAGGGATGTGATCCTCTTACATACGTTATGTGTGTTGAGGAGCTCGCAAAGGTCTGCGGTACTACAGCAGTTATCGTTTCAGCTCATTCTTCACTCTGCTGTGATCCTATCATGAATTATGGTACAGAAGAGCAGAAGCAGAAGTACCTTGTACCTCTTGCAAAGGGTGAGAAGCTTGGAGCTTTCGCTCTTACAGAGCCAGGAGCTGGTACAGATGCACAGGGAGCTCAGACAAAGGCTGTTCTCGATGAGAGCACAAATGAGTGGGTTCTTAACGGATCAAAGTGCTTCATCACAAACGGTAAAGAGGCTGATATCTATGTAATCATTGCTGTAACAGATATCACAACAGATAAGAAGGGCCGTCCTAAGAAGAACTTCTCAGCATTCATTGTTGAGAAGGGAACTCCTGGATTCACATTCGGAACCAAGGAGAAGAAGATGGGTATCCGCGCTTCATCTACATATGAGCTTATTTTCCAGGATTGCCGTATCCCGGCTGAGAACCTTCTCGGTGTAAGAGGCAAGGGCTTCCAGGAAGCTATGCATACCCTTGATGGTGGACGTATCGGAATCGCAGCTCAGGCTCTTGGACTTGGTGAGGGTGCTATCGACCGCACGATCGAGTTCGTTAAAGAGAGAAAGCAGTTCGGCCGTTCAATCGGAGCTTTCCAGAATACACAGTTTACGCTTGCTGATATGGCTACACGTATGCAGGCAGCTCAGTACCTCGTATATGCAGCAGCAGAGGCTAAGAAGAACAAGCCTAGATTCTCAGTAGAGGCTGCAGAGGCAAAGCTTTTCGCAGCAGAGGCAGCTATGGCTGTTACTACCAAGGCTGTACAGCTTCACGGTGGTTATGGTTACACCCGTGAGTATGATGTTGAGCGTATGATGCGTGACGCAAAGATCACAGAGATCTACGAAGGTACATCAGAAGTTCAGAGAATGGTTATTTCAGGAAACTTATTAAAATAATTTTTCGGTTATTTTTTCAAAAATATCCTGAAATATTTGATTACATAAAGGAGCAAAGTAAAATACATGAAAATTGTAGTATGTATTAAACAGGTTCCGGATACCAAGGGTGGCGTTGTATTTAACCCGGACGGAACTCTTAACCGTGCAGCAATGCTTACGATCATGAACCCTGATGATAAGGCTGGTCTTGAGGCTGCACTTCGTATCAAGGAAGCTCATCCTGGCACAACAGTTACAGTTCTTACAATGGGTCTTCCAAAGGCTGAGGATGTTCTCTTAGAGGCTATGGCTATGGGAGCTGATGATGGTGTTCTTGTTACTGACCGTGTACTCGGTGGTGCTGATACTTGGGCTACTTCCACAACAATCGCCGGAGCTCTTAGAAATATCGACTATGATCTGATCATCACAGGCCGTCAGGCTATCGATGGTGATACAGCTCAGGTTGGTCCTCAGATCGCTGAGCACCTTGGAATCCCTGTTATCTCTTATGCTGAGGATATCAAGGTTGATGAGGCTGCAAAGACTGTTGAGGTAAAGAGACAGTATGACGACAGATATCATATCCTTAAGGCTCAGATGCCTTGCCTCGTTACTGCACTTGCAGAGCTTTCAAAGGAGCCTATGTACATGACACCAGGCGGAATCTTCGATGCCATCGATCAGAAGGCTGACAGAATCACAGTTTGGGGCCGTAAGGATCTCAAGGATGTTGATGATAAGGACCTTGGACTTAAGGGTTCACCGACAAAGATCGCTAAGGCTTCCGATAAGGTTCGTAAGGGAGCCGGAGAGAAGGTTACACTCGATCCTCAGGCTTCTGTAGAATACATCATGGGCAAGCTCAACGAGAAACATCTGATATAATTCGTTCACTAAAAAATAAAAGAAAGCAGGTAAAAAATGGCTTTAGAAGATTATAAAGGAGTATTTACCTATGCTCAGCAGGTAGACGGAGAGCTTTCTTCTATCTCTCTTGAGCTTATTGGTAAAGGAAAAGAATTAGCAGACGCATTAGGAGAGCAGGTAACTGCAGTCCTTATCGGATCAAAGGTTGAAGGCCTTGCTGACAGACTTGGTGAGTACGGCGCTGACCGTGTCATCATTGTCGATGATCCATTACTTGAGACATATCGTACAGAGCAGTACGCACAGGCTCTTGCAGGTGTTATTAATGAGTACAAGCCAGAGATTATGCTCGTAGGCGCTACAGCAATCGGACGTGACCTTGGCCCTACAGTTTCAGCTCGTGTAGCTACTGGTCTTACCGCAGACTGCACAAAGCTCGATATCGGAGACTTCCCACTCGAGCCAAAGCCAGGCGTAGAGCAGCTTCACAATCAGCTTCTCATGACTCGTCCTGCATTCGGTGGTAACACAATCGCTACTATCGCCTGCCCTAACAACCGTCCGCAGATGGCTACTGTTCGTCCAGGTGTTATGCAGAAGCTTGAGCCAGTTGCTGGCAGAAAGCCAGAGGTTATCAAGGCTGACATCAAGATCTCCGAGAACAGCAAGTCTGTAACTGTCGAGAAGGTAGTTAAGGATGTAGCTAAGGTTGCAAACATCATGGACGCTAAGATTCTTGTATCTGGCGGACGTGGAGTTGGTTCAGCTGAGAACTTCAAGCTCTTAGATGACCTTGCAGCAGCACTTGGTAAGGGAGCTATGGTTTCATGCTCACGTGCCGTTGTAGATTCAGGCTGGAAGCCAAAGGATCTTCAGGTAGGTCAGACTGGTAAGACAGTTCGTCCAAACATCTACTTCGCTATCGGTATCTCAGGTGCCATCCAGCACGTAGCAGGTATGGAGGAGTCAGATGTCATCATCGCTATTAACAAGGATGAGGGAGCACCTATCTTTGACGTAGCTGACTATGGCTTAGTTGGAGACCTCAACAAGATCGTTCCTATGCTTACAGAGGCTATCAAGGCTCAGAAGGCTAAGGAAGCTGAGGCATAAATTTAAGAAATCTTAAACTTTTCTTGAAAAATCAGGCACATCCGGAAATTTTTCTGGATGTGTCTTTTTTTGCCCAGGTGTCGGGAAATCGCATATTTTGTGTTATTTCCGTGAAATTTTTTAAAAAAGCACTAAAATCCATACAATTTTTTATGAAAAAAATGTGACATTTTGTATTCATTGTGGTATTATATGTAATGTCAAATTGTTGATAGAAGGATTGGGAATTCGCTGGTTCTCAGTCCTTCTTTAGTTTAAAAATTAGTTTTTCGTATCTGACGGGCACGACTGCCACAACTAATCGTTCGAGACACGCTCTCGCTCCGTATGAGACGCAGCGGTGCATAAGCGGCTAAAGAACAGCCGCTAAACACCGGCGTCTCATAAGGGCCTCTCACGATTATTGTGGCATCCATGCCCTGAATACTGAAAAATCTGAAATACATTAAAGAAGCACTGAGAACGAGACATTAAATAGAAGGAGAATGCTGTGACGAAAGAGAAGAGCCAGGAGGAGATCGATAAAGAGGTCGCTCAGTTCAGGAAGGACTTAGGGATCAAGGGAGAGCAGAAGCAGGCGAAGACAGACTTCCACGAGGATCTGAACAAATACTCTAGCATAAAGCACGTGATCGGCGTGGTAAGCGGCAAGGGCGGCGTAGGAAAGAGCTTTGTTACAGGACAGCTGGCATCTATGATGGTGCGCGCAGGATATAAGGTCGGAATACTTGATGCGGATATCACAGGACCTTCGATTCCGAAGATGTACGGCGTACATGGCCCGGCATACGGAGACGACAAGGGTTCTTATCCGATTGAGGCCGAGGACGGCACGAAGATCATGTCGATTAACCTTTTGCTTGACGATGAGACAGCTCCTGTTATCTGGAGGGGACCTGTTATCGCAAACGCTGTAAAGCAGTTCTGGACTGATATAGTCTGGGGTGATCTGGACTATCTCTTCGTGGATATGCCGCCTGGAACTGGTGATGTGCCTCTCACAGTTTTCCAGTCGCTTCCTGTGGACGGAGTCGTAATCGTGACCAGCCCTCAGGACCTCGTAAGCCTTATCGTAAAGAAGGCCTACAATATGGCATCCATGATGAATATCCCGGTTCTTGGAATAGTGGAGAACTACAGCTATATGAAGTGCCCGCACTGCGGCGAGAAGCTTTCTGTATTTGGCGAGAGTCATATAGATGAGGTGGCAGCGGAGCTTGGACTTCCTGTGCTTGGCCGCCTGCCTATCGATCCTGAGTACGCTAAAAAAGAGGACGAGGGAAAGTGCTACGAGATCAAGGCACCTTTCGAGCCGATGACAGAGAGGATGCTTGAGGCATTGAACTAATTTTTGGACAGTCCTTCGGGGCTGTCTTTTTTTATGCTTATCATTAAAAAATAAACGTATCCCGCTTCTGTATGTCAAAAAACGGTTCCAGCCTTCTCTGGTTAAAACCAATTATTAATAAAAAATTCATATTTGGATTTTTGCCATATTTTTCACATCAAAAATCATATTTATTTATTTTACTTTCGTGAACAGATTGTGTTTAAAAAATAAAAATTATTTTAGAAATCTTTAATCGGCGCTTAATTGAATTAGGGGCTTTTTGAGTGTATCATTTTAAAAAAGCACAGCTGATAGTTAAGAAGCAGTGCTGGGGACGCGTCTTATTTTTACCAGATTAATCAACGTCGGCAAAGCCGGCAGCATGTATCGAAAGGGGATACCAGAATGCAGGATATACTCAAGGAATATGGGCCCGCCCTGATAACGGTAGTGGCCATTTTAGCACTTATTGCGCTTGTTACTTTTCTTATCGGAAAAGATGGGACGAGCGTAGTAGGAAAAGCATTTTCAGATCTTATCAGCGGATTTTTCTCAAATGCCAGCAAGGGCGTGTTACCGACATCACCTTGATCATAGAGAATTGAGGTGAAGTATGGCGGAAGAAAAAGAAAAGGTGGAGATCAGCCCGGAGTTTTTCGGGCCTCTCTATCAGTATATTTCAGATGAGTCTATTACTGACATAGACTTTGATGGCAGAAGATTGTGGCTTTCGGATACGAGAAATCAGAGGTATCCGTCTGATAAGCAGCTTCCAGAAGAGTTTGTTAATGCTTTTACGAAGAGAGTCGCGAATTGTGTCAGCAAGCAGTTTCACAAGCAGTCTCCCGTACTCGAGGCTGAAACGGATACACTTCGTATAACTATTGTCCATGAGTCAGCAGCTATAACAGGCAGGGCTATCTGTATCAGAAAGTCCATGCCTTTTACAAGACTTACGCGTGAGGGAATGGTAAGGGACGGCTATCTGTCAGATCAGATGATAAATCTTCTGATAAACTGTGTTCATGCTAGGATGAATCTCGTCTTCTGTGGAGAGCCAGGCGTAGGAAAAACTGAGTGTGCGAAGTATTTTTCTTCGTATATCCCTGTTGAGCAGAGGGTCATTACGATAGAGGACAATCCAGAGTGGCATTACAGTCTTTTAAATCCGGGAGCCGATTCAGTTGAGCTGCGTATCAACCCAGTTATGGATTACACAAAAGCCATTAAGACCTGTCTCAGACTTAATCCGAAATGGATGATGCTTTCTGAGGCGAGAAGTAAGGAAGTAGTCTATCTGCTCGAAGGCTTTTCTACAGGAGTACGAGGCATGACGACGCTTCACACAGATGACGTCAGAAAGGTCCCTGACCGTATGATGAATATGGCGGGGAATCTGCGCTCTGAGGGCAGGCTTGAGAATGACATCTACAGCTTTATAGATGTGGCTGTACTTATCAGAAGAAAGCTTAAGAAGCGGGATAATGGTGCGTTTGAGCTGATCAGGTATGTGGACCAGATCGGATTTTTTTACAGGGAAAACAGAGAAAACAGCTGTGTTTTGGTTCTTGATCAGGGTGAGCCTACGGACTGCGATTTTCCGGAAGTGATAAAAAAGAAATTTGCAGAGGCTCATATAGATGATCCGTACAGTTACGAAGAGACTGAAAAAACTTCTGAAACGATGGAAGACTCTTCAGATGAGGATGTCCCGGTTAAGGAGTATGTTTTAACCCGTGACAGGAATGCGCAAGCAGTCGCAGAGAGCAGAGCACAGTACAGAGACGAGTCCTCCTATGATAGTGAAGAGAGGCAGGCACAGGTGGCCGGAATGCTTACAGACATGGAGGATGAATTCATAAAGAAAAAGAGAAGGGGGATGACTTTCGTTGGCAGGAAACAGAAAGCAATTGTCAGATGAGCTGGCAGCATATGGATATGTATTTTCACCCAAGCAGGCATTTTTCAGGTATCTGTTTGTTATATTAGGACTGTTCTTACTTGGAAGATTTTTTGGTCTGCATGTAGTACCGCAGATAATTCTGTTTATAGCTGGAATGATTATTCTTCCACTGCTTTTAAGGAATACATACAGGAACAGATATTATCAGCAGAAATTCTCAGATCTTAACATCTACATGGAACAGTTTCTCTATTCGTTTATGAAGAGCAGAAAGGTTCTGACTTCTCTTGAGGATACTCATGATATCTTCGAAGAGGGAGAGATGAAAAGAACTCTTGGGAAAGCTATAGACCATATCAAGAATACTTATAACGAATCTGATTTTGAGGAAAAGGCGTTAAAAGGTATTGAGAAGGAATACCCATATGAGGGACTTACAGTAATGCACAGGTTCGCGCTAAGAACTGAAGCCTTAGGTGGCGAGTATTCAGAGTCTATTGAGCTGCTTCTTGAATCTAGAAGGATGTGGGCTGACAGAGTTTATTCGCTGCAGCAGGAAAAGAAGGTGAAGAGAAGAGAGATAGTACTTTCCATCATCACCTCGCTGCTTCTATGTTCGATGATCTACTATATGGCAGGCCAGATGAATCTTGATGTGTCAGCTAATCCATTTGCACAGGCGGTTACAGTAGTGGTGCTTGTCTTAGATCTTCTGATCTATTACAAGGCGGATTCGCTTCTTACAGCCGGGTATTTAGCAGACGATAAGGACAAGGAGAAAGAGTATCTGCGGCAGTATGAGAGATTTCAAAAGTACGGAAATGGCATTTTAGATTCTTTAGGCAAGCGTACAGCAAAGAAGCATCTGCAGGAGCATATCAAGGCCTGCTTCCCTGAGTGGCTTATGCAGCTTTCACTCCTTATGCAGTCTGAGAATGTACAGGTGGCAATTTTTAAATCGTATGACAATGCTCCGGCAATCTTAAAACCTGCATTGAAGGAGATGATAGGGGCACTCAGGATAGATCCGAATGACAAGAGGGCATATATGAATTTTCTGTCTGAATTCACGCTTCCGGAGGTCAGGAGTACGATGAAGATGCTCTATTCTATCTCAGAAGGAAAAGGTGGAGAGGCCAGAGGTCAGATTTCGGAGATCATCAAACGAAATCAGGAGATGAGTGACAAGGCAAAAAGGCAGCAGAATTCAGATTCTCTTGCAGGAATGTATGCGCTCTTTCTTGCACCACAGCTTACAGGAGGCTTAAAGCTCGTCTGCGATATGATCCTTTTGTTTGCAGTATATATGGGCAGTATGGCGACAGGAATCGTATAGGAGGAGAGTATGGAGACAGTATTTAAATCATTTGCGGGACTATTTTTCTTTTTTCTGCTTACGAGTATGGGTATAAGCCTTATTGCCTCTTCAATACAGGCGGCTAATGCAAACCGGGCATTACTTGGATATGTGGAGAAAATCGAGAATTCCAATTATTCGGACGAGGTCATAGAGGCCTGCAGAAAAGATGCAAAAAAACAGTTTGGTGAAGGAAAAGATGCGCTTGAGGTTGTAAAAGCCAGACAGAATGGGAAAAAACATGTATCCTATGCCAGAGCCACACTAAATTACAGCTTCAGAGTGCCGGTCATAGGTTTTACGACTAAACACTCTGTATCGTCAGTTATGACATGAGGAAAAGTCTATGAAGGAGCTTATTGCAGATCATGGTGAAGCTATCCTGTATGTAATTACAGGGATACTGATTGCTGGATTTTTTACTATGTTTTTGAATGTTATTACCTAGAAAGGAAGGGGAGATAGATGCAGGAATTGATAAAGGAATATGGAGAAAGTATAGCTGGAGCAGTTGCCGTTATTGCAGTAATAGGGCTTTTTGCGTTTATTTTTTTAAGCAGAAGCGGAGCCCTGCACAGTATTATGACATCTTACTGCGGGTATCTGCTGTAAAGAGGGAGGGAGTATGCACGCACTGATAAATGAATATGGGAATTCTATTATCTCCGGGGTGACATTTGTACTGATAATGGCTCTTGTTTTTACAGGGATAGGTCTATTCATACTTTCAAGTCAGATGACAGGAGTCTTAGACAGTGGAATTATCAAGGCTGAGGCAGAGGAAGGGGAAAAAGCTCTAAGTGACAGGCTTTCTATCCATGCTGATAATATCGCTATGCAGGGTGATATGAAGGTGGGACTCTATCAGAAAGTTTACTATGAAAAAGATGCAGCGGCTCTTATTGGACTGAAGAATGGCAATGCTAAGAGAGTACACATCAATTCAGTATATCTGCTGAGGGAAAATGACCGTCATAGTGATGGTTATGAGGTGACCGATCAGGTAGTTCATGTAGATATGTCAGGCAGCGATTCCTATCTGGAGTTTAATCTGCCTGGTTCATACAGGATTGTGACATCGATTACTGATTCAAATTCCATTGTAAGTAATTATCAGATTTTTGCTTTTGTAGACAAGAGGAGGGGCAGGGAATGAAGCATGTGGCCATAGTATGTATAAGCACGATAGTGACTGTTCTGGTGATTATTATTCTGATGAGTGTCCATTCTAAAGACCTGAGGCAGACAGAGCTTGAGAGGGCACTTAAAGTGTCAGCCAGGCAGTCACTTGAAAATGCCTGCCTCTCACAGAAGACACAGATAAATGATAATGACGCACTTGCAGCAGATTTTATCAAAAGCTTCCTTGGCAAAATGAAAACGGATGGAAGAGTAGTCTCTGAAAATGGAGAAGTCTACTCGGCTGACAGCTCTGATTCAGGGCAGCGTGTTGAAATAGAGATCAAGGCAGCTGACATCTATAAAGGGATACTTTCAGCTAAGGTGACAGAGTATTTTACATATCCGAACGGAAAGACAGGGACAGTCAGTGCGTCTACGGTACAGATAGTAGAAAGAGAGAGCAGAAGACCTTCTGAGTATATAAATTACTATATCCCTTGGCAGGCTGCCAAGGAGGCAGGCTTTGACTACTTAGAGGGAGAGGATTATCTGTACTATCAGAAGAGATTTGCGGCTGGGATGAAGGTGACAGCTGATATAGAGGCACCAGAGTACAAGGGGCATTCCTTTGTCAGATGGAATGAGCAGAAAGAAAACGGAGTTACAAAGCGTATAGCAGTATACAGGTGAGGGGATTCTATGCAGAAGAGGAGACGAATCAAAAGAGGACTTGCAGGCATATTGGCACTGGCATTATTTTTGCCTGGGAGTTTTGGGAGTCTGAGTGTTTATGCAGGCGAAAATCAGTTAAAAGATGAGAAGTATGAAAAACGGGAAATAAAAAACGAGATCATTGAAGAAAATAATTCTGAAGCTGGTGCATATAAGGACTCTTTTAAAACAGCGGCATCTGAGAAAGATTCTTTAATTAAGCCGTCAGATGTTGGAGAATCAGATAAGAAAAACAAAAAGCAATCCAAGAAGACACCAGTACTTATAAAAACAGCTGACAGAAAGGTTGCGGGGTCCTCTGGCAATGGGCGATATAAAGAAACCATGAATTTTTCTGTGCCATCGAAAAGCAGTGATGGTTATACTGACGTTGTGATATTTTCTCTTAGTTCCTGGGATACGACAGGAGCAGGCAGAAATGACAGCGGAGGTGCTGAAATAGAATTGTCATCTTCAGGTAACAGTTGTACGGTCAGACTTTCGAATCTGCTGGATTATGAGACCTATACTGTTGTTATATCCTATACGCAGACATATTACTTCGACTCGCCAAGACCAGGAACCAGGATAAATTCTGAGGGTAATCCAGAGCCATATACCTACTATGTCAAAGAAAGCCGTACGGTTAGCGGAAGCCTTTCGGATATGAGAACTACACCACAGGATACCATAATTCGCAATGCTTATGATCTAAAAGAAAAAGTTCATAAGTATTCATCACTTTCATTGGGTGCGGAAATAGACTGTGGAAGCCTGCAGTCGGATATAGATGGCCTTCCAAGACAGAGATGGCTGGTAAGTGGGTCCATTTCAAGTGTGACTATAGCAGGTGGTGGCCATGCTATAAAGCGAGGCGTTTACGGCTTTATTTTCCATGTGTTTAATGGTGCTAAGCTTAATCTATCTGGTACTGTACTGCATGCGTTTTCAGGGTCACTTGTATATACAAAGACTTATGGTGGTGAGTATGAAATAGTGAATTCTACTGGAAGTGATGCTGGCTGCGGAATAGAGGTAGGATATGACAGCACTTTTGATGAGCATGAGTCCTCTACAGGACATTTACTCTTAGACAGCTGTACTGTTCTAGCCCATAATAGTGCTATAGTCCCTAGAAATGGGGATGCCACTATCAGAAATTCATATCTATACGGAATGGGTGAAAAGGGCAGATTCAGTTATACTAACTTTGAAGACTATGCTGGAACAGGCATTCTGGTACAGAATTCAGGAAGTGTTAAGGCAGATGTAAGTGTGTCGAAAAGCACCATTTATGGCAGATACAATGGAATGCTGCTGCAGGGTGATTCATATGCTTCAGTTACTGATTGTGAAGCGAGAGGTGACTGCGGAGACGCTTTTGACTTCAGATCAAGCGGGACTTTATATATAAGTGGATGTCAGATCTATGGTATAAGAGGTATTGATGTATTTGATGATGCTTCCTACGCAGCAGTTGAGGAGGCACTTAGCGGGGAGCTTTTTGACGGGGAAAGTTACCAGAAAAAAATTGGTGAAAAAGGTATTGTGACGGTTTCGAATACTACCATGTCTTTAATTACAGGTGCTTTTTTAGAGGATGCAGAGACTAACAGTTTTGGAATTCAAAACCGTGGAAACCTTATCATAGAGGAGAATGTGAAAATCAGTACAACCCACTCTGGGGCTTGGAAAACTGCAGCAGAGGAAGACAGAGCAGAATGCTGTGGAATCTATAACTGTATGAGACTTGATCTTCCTGATGATATTAAAATCACATCAGATGATACAGGAATAACTGAAAACAGAAATATCGGTATCATAAGGAATTTTATAGTAATAAGAGAGGGAAATCAGGAAAGGGCAAAAATAGTAGAAAGAGCAGCAACAAGGAACAATGATGTTTCGGACTTTTTGGATTTTGGAAATAATTCTATCCTTACGATAACAGGAGGAGAAATTAATGCCGCAGATACAGGGATAGATGCCCAGTTTGGGTCAGTATATATAGAGAGCAGGAAAACGTTTACTCTGAACGGCAGATTAAGAGGAATTGTAATCGGAAAAAACGGCTCTGATAATATTCTTGAAGATGATGCCATGGGTGGATATCTGGAAATAAACGGAGCAGTACAGACAAATATCTGGACTTCGCTTCAGGGATATGGCATTTGTGTCAAAGAGAGTGGCAGAGCGGTTCTTATTAGTGATGATACCCAGATTTCAGAAGAAACCGGATCGTGTGGCACAGGAATAAAAAATGAAGGCCATCTATATGTGAAAAATGCAGTTATAAAGGCTCAGAAAGCCGGTATTACTAATCAAGAGACTGGAACAGCATACATAGGAGATGATCTGGATGAGGAAGGAAATCAGGTAGAGATAGATGGGGCAGTATGCGGTATAAAAAATAACGGCATCATGTATTACTACAGGGATGTTCTTATAGAGAATTCGCTTAAGGCCGCTGTCTGGCAGAACGGTATTTTTTATATGCTTCCAGGGGCAATTGTGAAAACAGGAGAGGCCAGTGATGCCGTATTTCTCACTTCAAGAAAAGATGAAAATGGGGTTATCAGGTCAACGGTCAGGATTCTCTACGAGGAACAGTATGAGGATGACCTGCCTTTAATTAGTGTCTGCTGATTAGCAAAAAATCTTTAAAAATTGCCTAAAATACGCGATTT
>SAMEA3663052__coassemble_473_pt1 | contig 28959 bp, 21 predicted proteins | sample SAMEA3663052__metabat2_low_PE_012 | metagenome-assembled genome bin SAMEA3663052 (sample SAMEA3663052) | pig gut metagenome | biome: pig gut; feature: pig-associated habitat; material: faeces | place: France | collected 2012 | reverse complement strand
GCCCCGTGTGGACTTTCACCACAGACTGACGGCATGCCCGTCATACAATAAAAGACCGTCCGGGATCAACCCGGACGGTTATTTTTTAAAAAAATATAACGTCATCAGCCCGATAACTTACTGCGTGTTACTGCTGCTGTCTGCGTTCTGAAGCTCTTCAACCTTTCTGGCCGAATTGCGGCCACGGTAGAAGTTTGCGTAGTCCTTTGCCACTTTCTTATAGTACTTAAGGGCCTTGTCTGTATCTCCGTTGTTCTCATACGCTTCAGCAAGCTCATACATAGCCTCACCATTATCATAGGTATCATCTATATCTACAACTGCTTTTAAAGCGTCTATCGCGTCAGAGTATTTGCGGTTTCTGAATGCTGTAGTTCCCTCACTGTACTTCGTAACAAGGGTCTGCTGGTCTATCTGATCTGCCAGATTCTGATAGAGTTCCTTTCCATTCGTGCTCAAAAGTTTTTTGTTTACCTGCTCGAGTGCCTTTGATGCGACATCAAGGTCTCCATTAGATGTAACTTCAAGCTGGGCTTTTAAAAGGTTTTCATATGAACCCTTCAAATCTGCCTGTCCCTCATACTTATCGAGCTTTGAATTCAAGTCATCGACCTGCTTCTGTAGATCTGCCACATCACTCTTTGAAGAAGCCGAGGTGGAGTTTGCTGTAACAAGAGCTTTCCTTGTCTCTTCATTTTCCCTCTGTTTCATGGTAGGGGAGACGATAAATACAAAGGCTAAGATTCCTATCGCAATTCCAATAAGAATATTAAAAAGTCCGCTCTTTGAATTATCAAGCGCCTCTATAAAGGTCTGTCTCGGCATCAGGACTACATCATGTCCATCATTGATTGCTACAGTCGAACGTCGCTCAGCTCTCTCTTTTCTCTTCTTTTTCTTCTCTGATACTAAGTGAGAGCGGACCTCCTTCATATAGCGTGTCGTTAATGGATTGCTCTCATCGACCTGCTTTGCTGCCTTTAGCTCTGCATATGCTTTTGAGTATTCGCCGTCCTGGATATAGATAAGGGCTAAGAGCTGTCTGGCCTTTACCATTCCAGGATTTTCCCTCACCACTGCCTTAAGCTCAAGAGTGGCTAAGTCAAACGCCTTTGCCCTGGCATATTTGAACGCTGTGTTAAACTTCTTTGTGGCATTATCTATTTTGTCGTAGAAGCCGGCATCCTCACTTACACTGTTCAAGTATCTGTCGGCAAGCTCATCTTCCGGGTCGAAGTTCTTGGCTATGACCCATTCACGGAGAGCAAGCACCGGCTCGCCATACTTCATATATACCAGGCCTAAGAGATCTCTGGCTTTTGTATTCTTTTTATTGTAGCGGACCGAGCGGTTCAGGCTGTCTATCGCGCCCGAGAGATCATGCGCCTGGGCTCTTACGAGTCCATCGTTGTAATCCTTTTCTGATGAGGCGAGTATCATCCTGTAGGCTCTCTGGTCTGCCCCACAGAATCTGCAGGTCCGCTCATCCTCTCCGATCGGATTTCCGCAGTAAAAACACTTTTCCATCCGGTCCTTACCTCTTGTTCTTCGCCGTTGCTGCTTCTGCGCTCTGCCTGATGACGGTGCTCTGGCTGTCGGTGATTTCCTTTAGGATGTCAATCATGTCGGTCAGGTCCTTGTCGCGGATGGCGTCCTCGGCTTCGCTGAGCTCCATGCTGGGCTTGAAGTTCTTCAGTTCTTCGTCAAAATCTATCATAATTCGTCCTGACTGGGAGCATGGTTAACTAGATATCATTACGGGGAGAGGGGCACTCATGCTGCTGCTCAAGACTCGCTCTCGCTCCGTAGGAGACGTAACAGTGCATAAGCGGCTTGAAATACAGCCGCTAAGCACTGACGTCTCCTAAGGGTCTTTCGCAGCACATGAGCCCCTCTCCCCTGTTAGCTAGTTAATTAAGCTACGCATGTACAAGCTCCCCTGTTTTCTAGTTAAATGTACCTGCAACCCTGTTAGCTTATTTTATATACTGCACATGTGCATGCTTCTATGTTTCTATAATTAAAGCTCTTTCAATCGCTTAAGTACATCATCCATCATTTGTTCGTACTTGCTAAGCTTGGCCTTCTCCTCGTCGACCTTAGCCTTTGGTGCTTTCGAGAGGAATTTCTCGTTTGAGAGCATGCCCTTTGAACGCTTGAGCTCGCCCTCGAGGCGCTTCTGCTCTTTTTCGAGGCGCTCACGCTCTTTGTCCATGTCGACAAGCTCTGCGAGTGGTACGAAGCAGGTGGCGTCAGCTATTACGAAAGAGACGCTCTTCTCGTCTATGCCCTTGTTATCAGACTGAACCTTTACGGCGTTTGCGTTGCAGAGTGTCTGATAGAGTGAGGTGTTCTCCTCGAAGAGCTTTCGTACCTGAGCTTTCTTGGAGACGATGTAAAGCGTTGCCTTCTTTGAATTCGGGACATCCATATCCTTACGAACGGCACGCATTCCCTTTACTATCTCCTTTGCTCTCGCGTAGATTTCCTCTGCCTTTGCGTCTGCTGCACCATTCTTATAAACCGGCCAGCCGGAAGTCATGATGGTCTCTTCCTCTGGGTTGAGTGAGCAGTAGATCTCCTCTGTGATGAATGGCATATATGGGTGGAGGAGCTTTAAGGCTATCGAGAGGACGTTCTTTAATGTAAAGAGGGCTGCGTTTGCTGACTCCGGATCTGTATCCTTTGCGTACATACGTGGCTTTACCATCTCGATATACCAGTCACAGAACTCATCCCAGATGAAGTCGTATACTTTACCGACTGCTACGCCGAGCTCGTACTTCTCCATGTTCTCTGTAACATCCTTTACGAGGGTGTTCACGAGTGAGATGATTGCCTTATCCTCTGTGCAGAAATCCTTATCCTTCGGGGCATGGAGGTCAAAACCGTCGAGGTTCATCTGGATAAATCTGGATGCGTTCCATACCTTATTCGCGAAGTTTCTCGAATTCTCGACTCTCTCCCAGTAGAATCTCATGTCGTTTCCTGGTGCGTTTCCGGTCATAAGGGTGAGACGGAGCGCATCGGCGCCGTACTTATCAATGACCTCGAGCGGATCGATGCCGTTTCCTAAGGACTTTGACATCTTACGACCCTTGTCATCTCGTACAAGTCCGTGGATTAATACATGGTGGAACGGCACCTTGCCTGTCTGCTCTATTGCTGAAAATACCATTCTGATTACCCAGAAGAAGATGATATCGTAACCTGTTACGAGTACATCTGTCGGGTAAAAATATTCGTAGTCCTTTGTCTTCTCCGGCCAGCCAAGGGTTGAGAACGGCCAGAGTGCTGATGAAAACCAGGTATCGAGAGTATCCGGATCCTGTGTAAAATGCTTTCCGCCACACTTAGGGCAGACCTTCGGTGCTCCGCCCTTCTGTACTACCATCTCGCCGCAGTCGTTGCAGTAGTAGGCTGGGATTCTGTGGCCCCACCAGAGCTGTCGGCTGATGCACCAGTCTCTTATATCTGTGAGCCAGTGCTCGTATGTCTTTATGTAATTATCCGGGACAAACTTCAGGTCACCCTTTCTGCCTGCCTCGAGTGCTGCCTCGCCCATCTCCTTCATGCGGACGAACCACTGTGGCTTTACCATAGGCTCAACTGTCGTATGGCATCTATCGTGGGTTCCTACTGCGTGGGTGTGAGGTACGACCTTAACCAGAAGACCGAGCTTATCGAGGTCGTCTACCATAGCCTTTCTGGCCTCGTAGCGGTCCATGCCGGCGTACCTGCCGCACTTGTCGTTCATTGTGCCGTCATCGTTTAAGATGTTAATCTCCTCGAGATTATGGCGCTTTCCTACCTCGAAATCGTTAGGATCGTGAGCTGGTGTGATTTTTACACAGCCTGTTCCGAATTCTTTATCTACGTATGAATCAGCGATAACAGGTATCTCTCTGTCTGTAAGTGGAAGAAGCAGAGTCTTGCCTACTATATCCTTATATCTCTTGTCGTCAGGGTTTACTGCGACTGCTGTATCTCCTAAGAGAGTCTCTGGTCGGGTGGTGGCGATTTCTACGAACCTGCCCTTTTCTCCCTTTACAGGATAGTTGATATGCCAGAAAAATCCATCCTGATCTACATGCTCTACCTCTGCATCTGAGAGTGAGGTCTGGCACTTAGGGCACCAGTTGATGATACGTGATCCCTTATAGATGTATCCCTTCTCATAGAGCTTTACAAAGACTTCCTCTACAGCCTTCGAGCAGCCCTCATCCATAGTGAATCTCTCACGCTGCCAGTCTGCTGAGCTTCCGAGCTTCTTGAGCTGGTTGATGATGGTCCTGCCGTACTGCTCTCTCCACTTCCAGCAGTAATCGAGGAAGGCCTCTCTGCCTATCTCCTTCTTGTCGATGCCCTTTTCCTTCAAGGCATTCGTAACCTTTACCTCTGTAGCGATAGCTGCATGGTCGGTTCCAGGCTGCCAGAGAGCTTCATATCCCTGCATTCTCTTGAATCTGATCAGGATATCCTGCATCGTATTATCAAGGGCATGTCCCATGTGAAGCTTTCCTGTGATATTTGGAGGCGGCATAACGATAGTGAACGGCTTTTTGCTCCTGTCCACCTCAGCATGGAAGTATCCGTTGTCCTCCCATTTTTTATATAATCTCTCCTCAATCTCCTTAGGATCGTATGTCTTTGCAAGCTTCATTCTTTGCTTCTCCTTTGATGTCATTATTCTTAATATTCTAAATGCTATGAACCTAAAAATCAAGTATAACGGCAAAAAAAGAGCGGCTCTTTCTTTTGAAAGAACCGCCCCGTTTATTTTTCAAAAAGATAATTACTTAGCTGGTCTCTTTGATGTAACCGCCTTTGACCAGGTGCCCTTTGTACCATCCGGTGCAACAGCTCTTACACGAACCTGATAGGTCTTGGTCTTTGTGATGCCTAAAGAGGTCTTTGAGCCAGATGTAACAGTCTTTGTAACCCACTTGCTGTAGGTCTTCTTAGTCTTACCCTTAACCTTCTTTGTGGTTACGGATCTCTTCTGTACCTGATAGATGGTTACTCCGGTCTGCTTCTTCCATGAAACAGTAACCTTTGTAGAATTCTTCTTTCTGCCAGTAACCTTTACTCCGGATACCGTTGAAGCCTTTACTGCAGCTGCCTTTACAACTACTGTGAAGCTCTTTGATCCGGCCTTCATGAAGTCAGTAGCCTGTGAAGTAACTCTTACAACAGTGCTGCCTTCCTTTAAGGCTGTGATATTTCCACTGTTATCTACAGAAACTACTGTAGGATCATCAGCTGTAAATACGATTGCTGCTCCTGATGCTGTAGCGGCTGTTGTTGCTGTAACCTTATCTGTCTCACCTTCTGTGAGATTTACAAGTTCCTTGTCTAATGCAAGATCTGAGTCAGCCTTCTCAGGTGCCTTGATCTCATCTACAACCTTTACAGCGATAGTTGCTGTAGTAGCACGGGTAGTATTACCAGCTGGAACAGAAACTGTAAGAGTAGCGTTACCTACCTGCTTTGCTGTAAGAGTAGTTCCGCTGACCTCTGCTACATTTGCATTCTCTGTTGTGTTTGCTGCTCCAATAGCATAAGTAGGCTTTACATCAGATGCATTTACAGAAACAATCTTTGAGAGGTCAAGAGTCTTGTGATCCTTTACATCAAGATTGAGCTCTTTTTCTGAGAAAGTGATTACTGCAAGTGGCTTTGACTCAACGGTTACTGTGATCCACTGTGCAGCACCAACAGCCTGCTTTGCGTTGTTGTTCTGGGTGTAAACCTTTACAAAAACTGTTCCGGTCTTTGTTCCGGCTGTAACGGTTCCGTCTGAAGCAAGTGTGGCAATATCGTTCTTATTACCAGCGATCAGCTTTCCATCCTTTGCATCATAGAGGTCATAGTTTACTGTAAGGCCAAGTGCTGAAGTTCCGGCAATCTTTGCTGTCTTCTTTGCATTTGATGCTGTAGCATTTGAAAGGTCAAGGCTTACTGAATCCTTCTTCTCTCCATCTACTGTAGCTGTGACTACATCTGCTGCCTTATCTGATACTGTTACAGGAATAGTGTACTTAGCTGTTCCTACACCTGCTGTAATAGTCGTATTTCCAGCCTTTAAAGCTGTGACTGTTCCGTTAGCACCGTATGTATCTACTCTTACTACTGTCGGATCAGCTGACACGAATGAAACTGCAGCTCCGGTATTTACTACTGCAATAGTGGCTGTCTTGTTCACTACTGTATCAAGCTTTATAGTATCGTTCTTTGCATCGCCACTCTTGGCTTCAGCTGTAGTTCCACCATAGGTGTAGGTAACCTTTGTGGTATCCTTTGCTGCCTCTGCTGCGACTGCCTGTGTTCCAGACACTGCTGCTGGAGCAAAAGTGAAAGCTGTGGCTGCAGCCACCACTACGGCAAGTACTTTTTTAAAATTTACCATTAGTATTTCCTCCCATAAAATATTTATGATTTGTATCTGAGGTTCTTTCTTTCCCTCAACAATTGTCATTATACCAATTTCTGTAAAAAAAGAAACTGCTTTTTTATTTTTCAAAAAGAAATTAGTTAAAAAAATCCTGTTTCTTAAAGAATGCTTGAAAATGCCTTCAATAATTCATTCAAAAACCATCAAGGACTTTTCAATCTTCGTTGAAATAGTATTTATAGACCAGGTGAAAAAGTAAACGCAGGCCTTTTTTTACTGAATCTTTCCAGATCCACTCCTCTTCGGTATGAAGGAGTGCCCCGTCACAGAGACCTATACAGATGGCCGGAACTCCCATCGAAAGCGGGATATTGCAGTCAGTTGAAGCTGTGGTCTCCTCAGGGTCTATACCTATTATCGCTCTGATGCTCTCTCTGGCGCGGGCGATCATTTTGTCAACAGACTCCTCAGGAACTCCCTCGGCACACGGACGTTTGCCGATAACATCCATCTCTATCTGGGCATTTTTGCTGAAACGCTTCACGATATCATGGATTGCCTGATCGCATTTCTTCAAAACCTCGGAATTTCCGGTACGGAACTCCATTGTAAAAGCCGCGTCTTCTGCAATGCTGTTCACAGAGTTGCCTCCTGCGATAGTCCCGACATTATATGTGTAGCTTTCTTCTTCATCCGGGCGCATTTTGTATAAGTCATTAATAATGCCTGCTGCCACCTGAATAGCATTGTGATTTCCGAAGTTTAAGTACGAGTGTCCGCCTACTGTATGGACCTTTATCCGGTAACGGATTGAGCCCACCATATCGGTATAGATCTTTTTATAGTAGAGGTCGATTGCCCAGAAATGTGACACGTAGCCGGCGTGCTCCTCCATAAAGCGCCTGCTGCCCTTGAGGTTCCCAAGGCCTTCCTCTCCGGTACCAAATACGAAAAATATACCGCACCTGATCTGTGGCCTGTACTTTGCCGCGAATACGGCAAGAAGAAGGAGGCATACGACATTTGCCGTGTCGTCTCCGATTCCGGGACAGAGGAGCTTTCCGTCCTTTTCAGTGACCTCAAGCGGGGTATCCTTTGAAAAGACAGTATCCAAATGGGCGATCATGACAGCATTGTGCTTTCCTGGCCTGATGCCATAAGGATAGACGACATTTCCAGCCTTGTCGCGGTAGACTCCAACTGCGCCTGAATCATCTAAGTACTTCTCTATGAACTCACTTCGCGCTCCTTCATGTCCGGTCGGCGCTGGGATCTCAGTGATCTGTGTCAGAAGGTCGATGATTTTATCAGAGTTATCCTCTATGTACTTCAGTGCTTTTTCTTTAAGCATGGGGTACTCCTATAACCAAAAAAAGCGCGCCGGAGGATGTCCGGCGTGCCGTTAATTTTTAATAAAGGATTCAGGCCTTTCCAACTGATCCGAAGAGCTCCATCTTCTCCTTGACCTTAGCCTTGATAGCCTCAGCACCAGGAGCAAGAAGCTTACGAGGATCAAATCCCTTGCCCTGCTTATCCTTGCCTGCCTCGATGTACTTACGTGTAGCATCTGCAAATACAAGCTGGCACTCTGTATTAACGTTAACCTTTGAAACGCCGAGTGTGATAGCTTTCTTAACCATGTCATCAGGAATTCCTGTGCCGCCGTGAAGAACGAGTGGCATATCTCCTGTCTTCTGCTGGATAGCATCGAGAACGTCGAAACGAAGTCCTGGCCATCCCTCTGGGTAAACACCATGGATATTACCGATTCCAGCTGCAAGCATATCAACTCCTAATGAAGCGATCTTCTCGCACTCTTCTGGATCAGCACACTCACCCATAGAAACAACGCCATCTTCCTCGCCACCGATTCCGCCGACCTCAGCCTCGATTGACATGCCAAGGTGATGAGCTACTGAAACGAGCTCCTTTGTATTATTAACGTTTGTCTCAATATCATCATGAGAACCATCGTACATGATAGAAGTGAAACCAGCCTCGATACACTTGTAGCATCCTTCGAATGTACCGTGATCAAGATGAAGAGCTACAGGAACTGTGATTCCAAGGCTCTTATCCATAGCCTTTACCATAGCTGCTACTGTGCCAAATCCTGTCATGTACTTACCAGCACCCTCAGATACACCAAGGATAACAGGGCTCTTAAGCTCCTCTGCGGTAAGAAGGATTGACTTCGTCCACTCAAGGTTATTGATATTAAAATGTCCTACTGCGTAGTGGCCTTTCTTGGCCTCTTTGAGCATCTCTGCTGCATTTACTAACATGTACGTATCCTCCGTTTCATGTATTTTTTTAACAACAAAAGCATTATACCCCATTTGGGGCATTCATTCAACTAAAAATTCAGCTGACAATACTGATAGCGCCGTGCAGTGCTTTTACTTCTACCTCTGTAGGCTTTCCACCGTACTCGCCATCTAAGGTCCACGGCACACTTTCCACTGATGAGAATTTCACATCTGAGGTCTGAAATGAAGTGACCATATCTATGACTGTATCAAGACCTGTAAGACTTGACACTATCTGACTCAGATCCAATGGATTCTTAGGCATCTTTATCAGAGTGACTTCAAAAAGTCCGTCGTCCAGGTCGACCTCACCTGAGATCAGGCCCTTCATTCCGCCGACAGAGACAGTATTTGTCACCATGCCATAGATGAATTCGTCATACAGTACATTTCCGTCGTATTCGACCTGCATCTGATAGGACGGAATATCCTTAAGCTGCTTGAAAGCAGAGAGTACATAGGCAGCATGTCCCAGGACGTTTTTCAGCTGCTGGCTCGTAGTGTAGCTCGTCTCTGTAAAAATACCGAATGCTGCCACATACACGAAATACGTGCTTCCAAACATGCCGATATCGACCGGAGTCGGAGTTCCATTTACAGCCGTATCAGCAGCCTTCAGCATATCGGACTCGAGACCTAACGAAGATGCATAGTCATTAGTGCTTCCGGCAGGAATATAGCCGACGAGACATTTTTTCTCAAGAGGCATAAGCCCCGTGACCACCTCGTCAAGCGTGCCGTCTCCACCGCTGACTACTATCCTCTCAAATGAGCTGCCATACTCGGCTGCCTTCTGCTCAGCGTCCTTCGGATGCTGTGTCGGATAGACTGTCACCTCATATCCGGCGCGGACCATGATTTCAATGATGTCGGACAGATGGACCTTTATCATGCCGCGCCCTGAATGTGGATTGTAAATAAATAGAAGTTTTTTCCCCATGAAAAATAACCCGTACCTTTACTTAGTGAGAAATTCCTCAATGGCTACGACTGCCTTTTCCTCGTCGTCGCCCTGTGCATCAATCGTCACTTCGGTACCTCTGGTAAGTACAAGGCTCATCATCCCCATAATGCTCTTTGCATTTACCTTCTTAGTATCCATCTCGATGTACACCTGACTCTGAAACTGATTAGCCAGCTGCACCAGATGAGCGATCGGAGTTGCCTCCAAAGATTCTCTCATTTTGATGGTTACATTTTTTTTCATGAAATATCCTCCTGATTTCTAAGATCATTTGCCAAATGTCCGATCTTTCTTAATCTGTGATTTATTCCACTTTTTCCAACTGGTGGCGAGCATTTCTGTCCAAGCTCAAAGAGCGGCATATCCGGGTTTTCAAGCCGAAGCCTTGCGGCCTCCTTTAGTGTTTCAGGCAGCTCTGAAAAATGACCGCTGTCCTGAAGCAGGCGTATATCCTCGATCTGCCTTACCGCAGCAGAAACCGACTTACGGATGTTCGATGTCTCACAGTTTACCTGCCGGTTAACGTTTTCGCGCATCTCCTTTAAGATCCTGATATTCTCAAAATCCATAAGAGCTTTCGGTGCTCCAATGATACCAAGCATCGTGACTATCTGCGAGCCCTCTTTTAAGTATACTACGTAGTGTCCCTTCCGCTCTACTATGTGAGCATCGCACTCATATGAGTCTATAAGTCTCTGCACTTCTTCGGCCTGCTGCATTGTATGAGCAGCTATCTCAAAGTGATAGGACTTATTTGGATCACTGACCGAGCCCGCGGCTAAAAAAACGCCACGCAGAAATGATCTCCTGCAGCAGTCCTGCTCTATGATCACTTCCTTGGTCACTGTAAAATCATCTCCGTCAGTTTTTAAGAGTTCTCTTAATTTTCTGCCGTCAGATGGAGTGAGCTTTGTGTCGCCATCTCTGTCTATCTTAATCGTTTGTTTTAATAAAGTAAAGAATTTATTTAGAATTTTTATATTTTCTGTTTCGATAAGGATGATTCCACTTTTCGGTTCCATCCGGGCAAGTATTGACGCTATGCCCGCCGTTTCAGCTATCTGACAGTGTCTGGCCTTAGGATAGACCTCATACAGCTCATCCTTTACGTCTGATGAAAAAGACATATCAACCCTTGTCTATGTCGCGGTGTTCAATGCGGAGGCCGTAATCGCCCTCATTTTTTTCAAGAGCAGAATACAGTTCTCTTGCAATCGTGACTGAACGGTGGCGTCCACCTGTGCAGCCGATGCAGATTACGAGCTCGTTCTTGCCTTCCTTGATGTATTCTGGTATCAGGAAATTCACGAGGTCAGTAAGCTTATCTACAAATATATGTGAGGCTTTAGAGTTCATCACATAATCGACAATCTCCTGATCATTTCCCGTCTTGTGGCGAAGACTATCCACATAATAAGGATTTGGAAGAAACCTTACATCAAAAACCAGGTCCGCATCTGTCGGGATCCCATACTTAAAGCCGAATGAGAGCACTGTGATATTTATATTCTTGTAATCGCTTCCCTGTTCAAAAATATCAGTAAGCTCTGCTCTCAGATCTCTTACCAGGAGGTGCGTTGTATCTACGATGTAGTCAGCTCTCTTCTTTAGGAAAGCCAGTTGCTCACGCTCGCGGTGAATGCCGTCAATAGTGCGCCCGCCATCTGCAAGCGGCGGAGTTCTCCTGGTCTCCTTGAACCTCTTGACGAGTACCTCATCCTCGGCATCTAAGAAAAGTATACGGATCTTTTTGCCATCTCCCTCAAGCTCATCGAGGATATTCTCAAGCTTTGAGATAGGAGTACGGCTTCTTACATCTATACCGACTGCAACCTTATCAGAGTTCGGTGAATCCGAAGCCAGCCCGGCAAAGCTCCGAAGCAGCGGTATCGGAAGGTTGTCGACACAGTTGTAGCCGATGTCCTCAAGTATTTTAAAAGCTGTGTGTTTTCCTGCTCCGGACATTCCGGTAATGATCAGTAGTTCCATTTTTCCTCTTCTTTTTTAAGGTTAAAGCCAGACGGGCATCTTTATTAATCCCTGAATAAAAGTGCTGCTTTTATTTTTTCAGAATCAAAACTCACCAAGCATTTTTATCTCTGGCTCAAGGGTGACTCCGGTCCTATTCTTTACCTGGTCTATAATCTCGTTTATCAGAGTGTAGATATCGGCCGCTGTTGCGCCACCGTCATTTATCACAAAACCAGAATGCTTCTCAGAAACTCTGGCTCCGCCAACTGAAGCATCCTTCATGCCGGCCTGCTGGATAAGCTTCCATGCAGAAGTCATGGACTCGGGAGTATCACCGTCACTTATTTTTCTAAAGGTGCTGCCAGCGCTTCGTTTCCCTACAGGCTGTGAGGCTGCCCTCTTCTCATGGATAGAAAGCACTTTTTCAGAAATCCTGTCTTTATCGCCCTTCAGCAGTCCCAGGACTGCCTCAGTAATGATCTCATTTTTTTTAGAAAAAATACTGGTCCTGTAGCCAAAGTCTGCCTCTTCGGATTTGTAATGCTTTACAGCGCCGTTCATATCTATTGTAGTAACTGACTGCACCGTATCGCTCATGTCACCGCCAAAAGCGCCGGCATTCATGTAGACCGCGCCTCCTATGGTTCCCGGTATCTGCGTAGCGAATTCAAGGCCTGTAAGCCCGCTGTCACACGCTTTTTTAGCGACGATTGGAAGCATGGCACCGGAGGCTGCCTTTATAATCGAGCCGCTGTCTCCCTCGATGATCTCTACGCTGCTCATTCGTTTTCCTATACAGATCACAGCTCCGCGGATTCCTTTATCCGATACCAGGAGATTGCTGCCGTTGCCTACCACTGTATAGGGACATTTCTCCTCAATTAGAAGCGAGATGATGTCCTTCAGCTCATCCACAGCTGCACTTATAAAAATGTCCGCAGTTCCACCGACTCCGAATGTAGTATGACGGCTCATTGGCTCATCGATCATGACCGCATTTTCGTCACGTACTATTTTTCTTAGAGAACTTATTACCCTCTCCATAACGACCTCTCTATTACTCTCTGGCTGCTTGTCAGCTCATCAAAACAGATTTGTTTTTTGAACTGAACAACACCCTCTGCATTCTCCTCATTATGCAAGAAGGAATGCCATGTATCCTTTGTAAGCCTCATAGATATCGACCTTTGAGGTGATCTCCCATGGAGCGTGCATATTCAGCACAGCAACACCAGAGTCGATTACATTCATATCCCAGTTTCCAAGGATGTAGGCGATAGTTCCACCGCCGCCCTGGTCTACTTTTCCAAGCTCTGAGGTCTGGAATGCCACATCAGCATCGTCGAAGATTTTTCTGATCTCAGCCATATACTCAGCTGAAGCATCGTTCGAGCCGCTCTTACCTCTGGCTCCAGTGTACTTATTGATTACAAGTCCCCTGCCAAAATATGCGCTGTTCTTCTTTTCCATTACCTCAGGATAGTTCGGGTCGAAGGCTGCTGATACATCTGAGGAAAGTGCCTTCGAATACTGCATTGCTCTCATGATTGAAAGCGGTGAGTCATCTCCTTCTGCATGAAGAAGCTCTGCTACTGTATTTGCAAAGAATTTCGACTGCATTCCTGTAGCTCCGACTGAGCCTATCTCCTCCTTATCTACGAGAAGGCAGGCATAGGTCCTCTTTCCTGGCTTCGTATCGACTATTGCTCTAAATGATGGGTAAGCGCAGACCTTATCATCCTGGCCATATCCCATGATGCATCCTCTGTCAAGTCCATAATCTCTTGCCGGTCCTGCCGGAAGGACTACGATCTCTGCCGAAAGGAAGTCATCCTCCTCGATGTCATACTTGTCCTTTAAAATCTTCAGGATATTCTTCTTTACAGCGTCCTTTTCGTCCTTGTCATCCGTAGCCTTATCGAGAGGTATCGTGCCTATCATGACATTTAAATCCTCGCCCTCGATGACCTTTGCTCCGGTCTTTTTCATCTGGTCAGCTGCAAGATGAATAAGCAGGTCACTTACTCCTACTACTGGATCTGCGATGTCCTCACCGATGCAGACCTTAACGACTGTGCCGTCCTTTTTGGCTACAACTCCGTGGAGTGCAAGTGGCAGTGTGACCCACTGGTATTTCTTAATTCCACCATAGTAATGTGTATCGAGAAATGCCATCTCTGTATCCTCATAGAGCGGCACCTGCTTTAAATCCATTCGCGGGGAATCTATATGGGCTCCGAGGATGTTCATGCCCTTTGAAAGCGGCTCCTCACCGATAACGAAAAGAGCGATATTCTTTCCACGGTTAGTTCTGTAAACCTTATCTCCGGCCTTTACTGATCCGTTTTCTGCTATGATCTCATCAAGATTCTTAAAGCCTGCCTTCTCCGCTTCTGCTGCAAAGAAGTCAGTGCATTCTCTCTCAGTCTTTGAAACACTTAAAAATGCGCGGTACTGCTCCGCGAACTCCATAACCTTTTTTCTGTCTTTCTTGTTAGTGTACTTTAACCATGCGTTCTTGCTGTCCATATCTTCCTTTCCCACCCGATGTGGTGTTTATTTGATGATACATACTGCCGGTACGAACTCCTGAAACCAGAAATCGTTTATTTTTCAAAGAATCCGCGTCAGCGGTACTATATTTTTATTTCTCGTCAGAGACTCCTGAAATATTCTTCTGAACTCTACGATACAGTTCTGCAGCTGCGTTGTATCCCATCTTCTTCTGGCGGTGGTTGACTGCAGCGGTCTCACAGATGATGGCGAGATTTCGGCCCGGCCTTATAGGCAGGGAGTGGCAGACCACTTTTTTATCGAGGATCTGCATATATTCGTCATCAAGCCCGAGCCTGTCATACTCGGTATCGCGGTGCCAGTCCTCAAGCTTTATCACGAGGTCTATAGTCTGCGTATCCTTGACGCACTCAACACCGTAGAGACTCTTTACATCGATGATTCCGATTCCTCTAAGTTCTATCAGATATTTGGTTATAGCCGGAGAAGTTCCAACCAGGGTATCGTCATTTATCTGCCTTATCTCCACGACATCATCTGCAACAAGGCGGTGTCCACGTCGCACGAGCTCAAGCGCAGCTTCTGACTTTCCGATTCCGCTCTCACCAGTTATCAGCAGACCCTCGCCATATACATCAACGAGAACTCCGTGAATCGTAGTAGTTGGTGCGAGCTCATAGCCCAGGACATTTATAAGCGAAGCCTCAAACTGAGAAGTGGCTCTCGGAGTTCCAAGCACTGGAGTTCCAGCCCTCTCTGCCTCTTCTATAAAATACTTCTCAGGCTTTAAGCCACGGCAGATTATAACTGCCGGAATTTTATATGAAAAAAGCTTCTTGTATATCTCATGCCTCTCGTCCTCGCTCTGCAGACTATGCAGATAAGCGTACTCAACCATTCCTATAAGCTGGATTCTGTTTGAATCGAAATGTTCATAAAAACCTGTCAGCTGCAGGGCTGGTCTGTTGATGTCCCGCACCTTTATATAACAATCGCTCAGGTCAATATGCTCAGTGTAATTAGTCAGCTGAAGCTTTTCGGATATCTCCTTTATGCTCGCTCCCTTTTCATTAAAAGCCATAAGTCACCTCTGAATCATAGACAATTGTCGTCTAAACCCCTGTCCCGCTCATTATACTCCACTGTTACCGTTACCGCAAGCCGGCAAACCTTAGTAAATACCGGATTTCCAATTCTCGCAGATTGTGGGAATTAAACTTCAGTTTTCTTGTGCAGGTAGTCCCATACTGCCTGGGCACTTCGGGCATCCATTGAGTCGGTATCTGCGAGGTCCTCGACTGAAGCTGAACGGATTGCCTCGGCGGAGACGTATTTTTTCATCAAAGCGCGGCGACGGGTTGGACCAATTCCCGGAATGTCATCCAGGAAGCTTTTTACCTGATTTTTACCGCGAAGTGACCGGTGGTACTCTATAGCAAAGCGGTGAGCCTCATCCTGTAGCCTCGTTATCAGCTTGAAGCTCTCAGAACTCTTGTCTATTGGCAGCTCTTTATTGTTAAAAAACAGCCCTCTCGTCCGATGGTGGTCGTCCTTTACCATTCCGCAGACCGGGATATCGAGCCCCAGCTCGTTCAATACCTCAAGTGCGATATTTACCTGGCCGCGTCCACCGTCCATCATGATCACATCCGGAAACCTCGTGAAACTTCCAGTCTCTTCAGACTCGCCACAAGCCTTTTCCTCGAGGCCGTGAGTAAATCTTCTGGTAAGCACTTCTTTCATCGAAGCGTAATCGTTCGGACCCTCGACAGTCTTTATCCTGAATTTCCTATAGTCATTTCTTAAAGGCTTACCATGATCAAAAACCACCATCGAGCCGACAGACTGGTAGCCCATGGTATTTGAAATATCGTAGGCCTCCATTCTCTGAATCCCCGGCAGACCCAGGATTTCCGAAAGCTCCTTCATCGCTCCGATTGTTCTGCCCTCTTCACGCTTTATCCTCTCCCTGTCTTTAGTCAGGATCATCGAGGCATTTTTCCAGGCGAGCTCGACAAGCTTTTCCTTCTGTCCTCTCTTTGGAGTCACGATATGAACCGCGCCGCCTTTTTTCTCTGAGAGAAAATCCTCAAGAGTCTTCTGGTCAGGAAGCTCCATCTGAACGAACAGTTCCTTTGGCACAAACGGTGTACCCGAATAGAACTGCTGTATGAATGTGCTTATCAGATCCGACTTCTCATCGTCCTCTCGCAGATTCAGGAAAAAATGATCTCTTCCGATCATTCTTCCACCTCTTATGAAAAATACGACAGCGCAGGCATCTTCCTTATCGGTGGCTATCGCGAGGATATCCCTGTCCTCACCGGCAGTGTCTGTTATCTTCTGCTTCTGGACGCACATCTTCACGGCCGCGATCTCATCCCTGTAGCTGGCTGCTTTTTCGAATTCGAGTTTCTTCGAGGCTTCGGTCATTTTTTCAGTAAGGGAATTGATGACCGGGTCCGCCTTCCCCTCAAGAAATTCCATCGCAGCCTTTACCGACTTCATGTAGTCATCTTCGGAGATGTAATTCTGGCAGACGCCAGGACACTGCTTGATATGGTAGTTCAGGCACGGGCGGTCTTTTTTCATGTCACGCGGAAAGACCTTGTTACAGGTGCGCAAATGAAAGAGTTTATTCGTCAGTTCTATCGTCTCACGGACATCGCCCGCCGACGTGAACGGTCCGAAATACCTCGCCTTATCCTTATATACTTTTCTTGAAAAAATGACCCTGGGGAAGCCTTCCCCCAGGGTGACTTTTATATAAGGGTATGTCTTGTCGTCGCGGAGCATCGTGTTGTACTTCGGACGGTGCTCCTTTATCAGGTTATTCTCAAGGACTAAGGCTTCAAGCTCCGAGTCTGTGACTATGTACTCGAAGTGGTCGATGTGCTCGACCATCTGCTTTTTCTTGATGCCCTCATCATGCGACGGCTGAAAATACTGATGCACCCGCTTCGTCAGGTTCTTGGCCTTGCCTATGTATATGATAGCATCGCTTTTGTCATGCATTATATACACGCCTGGCGAATTCGGGATTTTTTTAAGTTCTTCTGCTATATCAAAACTCATTATAACTTAAACTTTGCAACTGCTTCCTCCAGCTGTTCAGCAACTTCTGAAAGCTTCTGAGAAGCTTCTGCTATCTCCTGCATCGAAGCCGACTGCTCTTCTGATGCTGCCGATACGTTCTCGGTTTCACCGATAACCGAATCACTCTGGCTCTTGATATTTGAGAACGCGTCTTTTATGCTCTCTGTTCCGGAAGTCAAAGACTCGACAACCCTCTGCATTTCCTGAGCATTTGCATTGACTTTTTCGATCATGTCTGCAATGCCTTCGAATGCTTTTCCTGCACCCTCTACTGCTGAAGAACCGCCTTTGACATTTTCAAGGCCTGACTGCATCGCATTGAGAGCGATATCTGACTGTGACTGTATCGCAGAGATCTTCTCAGCAATGTGTCCGGCGCTGTCTGATGACTGCTGTGCAAGTGTCTGAATCTCAGATGCCACAACCGCAAAGCCTTTGCCTGCTTCTCCTGCCCTTGCTGCCTCAATTGAAGCATTCAGTGACAGCAGGTTCGTCTGCCTGGCTATGTCCTGAATATCTGTAACTATGTCACCGATATCACCGATCTGCTCACCAAGCTGTGAAACCGCCTTCGAAGTATTCTCCACTGATTCCTCGATGACTTTGATCTTCTCTACTGCCTCATTTACCTGCTTTCGTCCTTCATCAGCTGCGAGTGTTGTCTCATTTATCTGCTCGGATGAAGCTGAAAGCCTGTCTGAGAAACCGCTCATATCATTAGAGAATGTATTAGTCTGATCTCCGGCGCTGTTAACTACCTCGCCCTGGTTGGAACATGATGCCGCTACTTTCGTAATAGACTGTGCGACAGAATCAGATGCTTCAGCTGACTGCTGTGCCGATGCTGTAAGCTCCTGCGATGATGATGCCAGATACTCTGTCATCTCGTGGATCTTCTGCATAAGTCCGCGTAATTCACTGATCAGGCTGCCCATAGACCGAGCCATGACACCGAGTTCATCATTTCTTCCTTCTATCTTCTTCTGTATGGCAGCTGCCTGCTCACCGTGAGCCGCAATCTCAGAAAGGTCACCCTTTGCTACTTTTCTGAGGTTTCCGGTTACTGCATTTAAGGCCTCAGTTATCTTCTTCACTGGGAATGAGAAAATGAATATAAGACCTATAGCCAGCACAATAGCGGCTATACACATGCTGATGATAGCTGTATTTATCTGGTTTCTCGTATCAGCATAAAAACGCTGAGCCAGAGTATCGATATCATCTACCCATACACCGGTTCCAAGTACCCAGTCATATGGTTCATAGGTCACTGTATAGTTTATCTTTGGCTTTTCTTCAGTTTCGTTCGGCTTTGGGAAATTCAGATTCGTATATCCGCCGCCGTCTTTCTGACCATTTTTTATCATCTCCTGGATGTATTTACGGCCTGTCTTGTCCTCTGCATCCCAACGTGACTTTCCCTCTGTGTCACGTCCCAAAAGAACGACATTCACACCTTTTGAAGTATCGATCCAGAAATATCCGTTTCCATCATCGTACCTCATCTCACGTACCTTATCTGCAGCGGCCTTTTTGGCCTCCTCTTCAGTCATCGTTCCGTCTTCCTGCAGCTTATGATACTGCTCGATCACTGATACGGCGATCTGTGTTTCATTTTTAAGCTCACTCTTTATTTCTGCGGTCAGCTGCTGTTTGTATTCCTTTACGCAGCTGTTACCAAGTCTTACGGTCGTAACGCCTGAAATCACGATCAGTAAAAAACACGGAACCAGAACTGCTATAAATACGCAGATGGTGATTCTCTGCCTGAGAGAACCTGTCTTTTTCTTTTTTGTCTCCATAAATAATCTCCTCATTTTTCAGAAAAATTTAATAACATATTCTTATATTGTACCATTCTATGCATAAAAAACAAGGGCGCATCGCTGCGTCCCTGTCTTAAAAATCATTCATCAAAAATTTCGTCATCCGAGCTTACTTCAGGCTTTGAAGCATCGTCTGCTTTATCACCAGCCGATATCCTTGTAGTATCATCGGTCTTACCGGTTGCCTTTGATGACTCATATGAATCCATCTCACGCTGTAGTCTCTCTGCCACCTCGTGGTTCTCGTCGACCTTCTTGTCTTCGGTCTCCTTTTCAGGATCTGCTTCGATTCCAGTGATCTGGCGGAACATATCCATGAATTCCTTACCTGTGATAGTCTCCTTCTTGTACAGATACTCGGAAATCTGGTCGAGTGCATCCCTGTGCTCTGTCAGAAGCTTCTTAGCCTTCTCGTAAGCAGAATTGATGATAGCGAGAACCTCAGCATCGACCTCACTGGCAGTCTGCTGACCGCAGGTCATCTGAGCGCCGCCATCGAGATACTGACTTTCTACTGTAGCAAGTCCCATCATACCGAATTTGTCGCTCATACCGAAACGAGTGACCATATTTCTCGCGATATTCGTAGCCTTTTCGATGTCGTTCGCCGCTCCGCTCGTAATAGAGTGGAATACGATTTCCTCTGCGGCACGGCCACCCATAAAGGTAGCGATATCCTCCTCGAGCTCTTCCTTCGACTGGAGGAACTTCTCCTCCTCAGGAGTCTGAAGAGTATAACCAAGAGCACCCATAGTACGAGGTACGATAGTAATCTTCTGTACAGGATCGGTATTTTTCTGAAGAGCAGAAACAAGTGCATGGCCGACCTCGTGATAGGAGACAATATGTCTTTCCTTGTCGCTCATCGGGCGGTCCTTCTTTTCCTTACCACCGACAGCCACACGCTCGAAGGCCTCAAACAGGTCAGGCTGTGACACATACTGTCTGCCGTTCTCTACAGCAAGGATTGCTGCTTCGTTAATGATATTTGCGAGATCAGAACCAACAAGGCCTGCCGAAGCCAGCGCAATAGCCTCAAGGTCACAGGTAGAATCCATTTTTACATCCTTGGCATGAACACGGAGAGTCTCGAGACGTCCCTTCATATCAGGTCTGTCGACTATAATACGTCTGTCGAAACGGCCCGGACGAAGAAGTGCCTTATCGAGAACCTCAGGTCTGTTCGTAGCAGCAAGGATAAGAAGTCCCTTCGAAGTGTCAAAACCATCCATCTCCGCAAGCAGCTGGTTAAGGGTCTGCTCACGCTCATCGTTTCCACCGCCGAACTTGGAGTCACGGGACTTTCCGATGGCATCGATCTCATCGATGAAGATGATACATGGTGCCTGTCTCTTTGCCTCATTGAACAGATCCCTTACACGGCTGGCACCGACACCGACGAACATCTCGACGAAATCAGAACCTGCAAGTGAGAAGAATGGAACACCAGCCTCTCCTGCGACAGCCTTTGCGAGAAGGGTTTTACCAGTTCCAGGAGGGCCTACGAGAAGCGCACCCTTCGGCAGCTTTGCACCAATCTGAGTGTATTTGCTTGGATTCTTTAAAAAATCAACGACCTCCTGCAGTGATTCCTTCGCCTCGTCCTGACCAGCTACATCGTCAAAGGTAACTCCGGTCTGCTTCTGCACATAGACCTTTGCGTTACTCTTTCCGACACCGCCAAGCATTCCACCTGAGCTGCTCATTCTTCTCATAACAACCGCGAAAATGATCCAGATGATCACAAGCGGAACTATGAACGAAAGAATGTTGTAGATAATAGCCGAGGTCGATGAGGAATCCTGAACATTTATCGTTACATCGTTTTTCTTTAAAAGCGGGAGCAGATCATCATCAGAAATATATCCTGTAGAATAGTTCACATCCTGCTTCTGACCAGTAGTCTGTCTGTAAAGCTCCTGCTCATTCTTATCATCCTGACCAGCATAGAAGTTCGAGCTCTCACGCACCTTGAAATTAATCTTCGATCCATCAAAGGTAACCGACTTCAGCTCATTCTTCTCGGCAAGCTTATAGAACTTATCGTAGCTTACTGTCCTGTTCGCGCTGCTGTCAAGTCGATTGTAAAGCATCGTTACTATAAAAAGTGCCACTAACGAAAAAAGAACAAACGCGAGAATCGGATTAAATTTAGGGCTCTGATTGTTATTTGGGCCCTGCCCGTTTCCATTAGGGCCATTGTTATTGTTCTGATTATTGTAAAAATTGTTATCGTCCAAAAATGTCACCTGCTTTCCTGTGCATTTTATTTTATCATTTCTGTCAATAGTATAATTAGCCTTTTACAATTATAAGGAATAAAATCTTTAAAAGCAAGGCGGCAGTGTTAGTTTCATAAAAGTTTCACACTATTTAAAGCTTTCGTTTATTTTTACAAGAAAAAAATGGCCCCGGCATATGCCAGGGTCATCATAGAAGTGGAAATGATTATTATCTAAAACTTCCCGCAGAATAATCAAGGGTAGGCCTGTGATCTGTGAAGCCCGGCGGGGTTTTGGGCACGGGAAGTAATAGTTTTTAACCTTTGACGCTTCCTGCTGTAACACCACCAACGATGTAGCGTGAAAGCAACAGGTAAACGATGATTACAGGGAAGATTGAGAACGCTATACTAGCGTAAACCTGTCCCATATCAAACTTCAGATAATCAGCTGCACGGAGCTGTGCGATGAGGATAGGAAGTGTCTTCATCTCGTCCTTGTGCAGTATGAGTGATGGAATGAAGTAGTTATTCCATGATCCTACGAAAGCGAAGATTGCCTGAACGGCGATAGCCGGTTTCATAAGCGGAATTACTATCGTGTTGAAGATTCTGATTTCTCCTGCTCCATCGATTCTTGCTGCTTCAAGCAGCTCGTGAGGAAGGTTTGAATCCATGTACTGCTTCATGTAGAAGAATACTACCGCTGACGCAATAGACGGTACGATAAGTGGAATGAACGAATTCACCAGCCCCCATGAATAGCATAACTGCTGGAAACCAAGTGCAGATACCTGAGTCGGGATCATCATTATCGCAAGTATGAATACGAAGATTGCCTTACGTCCCTTAAATCTGAATGCGTGGATTGCATATGCAGTCATCGTCGAGAAATAAGTGGTAAGTAATGCCGTCAAACCTGCAACAATGAGAGAGTTGATCATACCTCTTACAACAGGAAGCGATCCGTGGAAGATGTTGTTCAGGTTTACTAAAAGCCTGTCACTTGGGTAAGCCCTGAATCCACGGCTCAAATCACCATTGCTTCGTGTCGCATTTATAAACAGTATATAGAACCAGATCAGGCAAAGTATTGTAAGAAGAATAAGAACAACATATGCTATTACTCTTCTGACTGTTACTGAAGCTGTAGACTTTTTAGGAGCGCCTAAATCTTCTAACTTCAGTTTTGAATCTGAATTATCCATATCTAGCTGCTCCTTTCTATTGGTCTACTTCATTCGAGGCCGTAGCCTTGAATACTATCAAGCTCAGGATACCTGTGATGATCAGGAGCAGTACTGAAAGAGCTCCGGCCATACCATAGTTCCTGCTGTACAGATGCTTATTCAGCCACATGATAAGGGTCATCGAAGATCTGACCGGGTCACCTGTTCCGTTTGTGAGGATCTGCGGTACATCGAACATCTGGAGACCACCAATAAGTGATGTGATAAGCACGTAAATAAATATAGGTTTCAAAAGCGGAAGTGTTATCTTCCAGAAAATCTGATTAGCAGTTGCGCCATCGACCTCAGCTGCTTCGAAGAGGCTGGTGTCGATTCCCATCATACCTGCCATCAGAAGGATTGTCGTATTTCCGAACCACATCAGGAAGTTCATCAGAGCTACAAGGCCTCTGACTGCACCTGCATGTGACATAAACTGATAAGGCTTTGAAATGATTCCAATACTCTGCAGAATAGAATTGATAGGGCCTGTATCAGCAAAGAGTGTGAAGAACAGCATTGCGAATGCTGCTGCCATTATAAGATTTGGCAGATAAATAACTGTCTTGAAAAATCTCTGCCCTTTAAGGCGAAGTGATGGATCAGTAAACCAGGCTGCAAGTAAAAGTGATACTATTATCTGTGGTACAAAACCCAGCACCCACATGATCATTGTGTTCCCCGTATACTTCAGGAGCTCATGACCTGATAACAGTTTTTGGAAATTCGCAAATCCTATGAATTTCGGTCCTATGTGATTAAGACCTGACATGTAATTCTCAAAGAAACTGTTATAGATAGTGCTTGCAAGCGGAATCAGCTGAAATATGATAAATACCAGCAGAAATGGAATCAGGAAAATGTAGCCCCAGCGGTTTACTCGCTGATTGTGACTGAGTTTTTTACCCATAATTCCCTCCAATTTGTTAAAAAAGAGCACCGGTCCGGATCGGACCGGTGCCCCCGTTATTAATATCTTACTTATTGGTCAGTATCAGTCTGTTGTAAGCTCTGGATACTTCTCAACGATTGCTGTATCGAACTGCTTTAATGCGTCATCATATGAAGCGTTGCCATCGAAGTAGTTCTTCATAGCGGCCTGGAATTCCTCGTTGCAGCCCTGATCGTAGTTGGAGATATTTGACATATCAACCTTCTCAGCGCCCTCTTCAAGAGTCTTGTATGGGTTCTGTCCACCAAGAACTGCATTTCCGAATGAGTCATCTGATGCAAGTGTGTTAAGAACTGTCTTGCTGTTTACGCAGTCAGAATCTTTCTTAGCGATGTCAGTAAGGATGCTCTGATCTGTTGTCATCTTAAGGATGATGTCCTTTACAAGAGTCGGGTTATCTGTGCCTGTAGCAGCTGCGATCCATGTGCCGCCCCAATAGAAGCTCTGAGGTCCTACGCAGAAGCCCCAGCCACCCTTATTAGCGATTGATCCGTCCTCATCAGCATGCATTGAGAAGTTGATGAGCCAAGCTGGTCCGAAGTAGCAGAATACCTTGCCATCTGGGAAGAAGCCCTTGCTCCAGTCATCTGACCAGAGATCTGCTGTGGTTGTCTCGCCTGCATCTACAAGCTTCTTAGAATCATCAACCCACTGCTTGATGTTTGGATCAAGAACAACCTTGTTATCCTGAACCCAAGGTCCGGATACGTTGTTTGAGTAAACTCTGTATGTATCGTTTACAGTTGATGTGATCTTGTATCCCTTGTCCTTAGCCTTTGAAGCTACTTCATCGAACTTGCTCCAGTCTGAAACTGCTTCCTGAACCTTATCCGGATCATCTGTTCCAAGAGCATCCTTTGCTGCCTGACGGTTGTAGATCATACCTGCTGAGCAAGCCTGCCATGATGAACCTTTGATGTTACCGTCGGAATCCTTTACGATATCCTTTGTGTAATCGAACTGATCAGCAAGGTCATCATCTGTTATTCCTAAGTCTGAAAGCTTCATGGTTACGTCACTGTTTACATACTTCAGTGCATAATCTGCTTCCATAAGGAAGATATCAACCTTGTCGTCTGCGCTTGCGTTAGCGTTGTCAGGAAGGATCTTATCGAGGTTGTTCTGGTAAGCGTTGTCATCTGAAGGAGTGATGATCCAGTTTACTGTAACATCACCGATCTTTCCGGTGTTGTCGCCTGTCTCCTGATATCCAGGATAGTGATCTGTGATCCTGCTCTTGAACTCCTCGTTCCAGCACTCGATGTTCAGGACCTTGCCCTCCTCTGCTGTCTTCGTAGAAGAAGAATCTCCTGAGCTAGGCTTTGAAGAGCCTGATGATGAAGATGATCCTCCACATGCTGTCATTGGGACTACCATGGCTGCTATAAGAGCAGCGCTAATGATGTTTTTTACTTGTCGTTTCATGATTTGCCTCCCTTGGGTATCACGTTGAAAAGTTATTTCAGAAGGTTTTTAAGCCTTTACTGACTAATTAATTCTGGACAGCCTCTTTACTGTCTCACCCTTGACCAGTGACCCGCTTACCATCAATTCCTCTACAATAACATTCTTAGGATTCTCGATTATCTGAATCAGCTCTCTCGCTGAAACTCTTCCGATCTCCTCCGTGTCCTGCTTTAATGTAGTAAGCTTTGGTCTGATCATCTGCGACATCGGTATTCCATCATAACCTACAACACTCAGATCATCCGGAATAGATACACCCAGGTTTTCAAAAACCTGAAGACATCCTATATATGTGTAATCATCCGGAAACATGATAGCTGTCGGTGGATCCTGCAGATTAAGGAGTTCTCTGAGTCTTTCAGCGGTCTTCCTGATGTCGTGGTATCTGCTTTCCACCACATACTCTTCAGGAATCCTGAGCTTCAAGTCTTTAACTGCTTTGTAGAATCCTGTAAGTCTCTTTATCGTAACCGATGTCATCTCGCCGTGGATAAAAGCGATCTTCCTGTGTCCCATCTGATATAGATATGATACCAGATCGAATGCTCCACTTGCATTATCACTCATCACGCAGCTGTGACTATCAAATGCATAATCTATAGTCACTGTAGGAAACTCGCTCATCACGAGCTCTCTGACCTGCGGATTTGTGAAATCCACACTGGCGATCAGCACTCCATCTACTCTTCTGTAGCGGCAATGCTGTAAAAACGAATTACCACCAACCTTCTGGCTTATGAATGTGATGTCGTAGCCATGATCCTCAAGTTCGTTCTTCGCACTGTTAAGTATATATGAAAAGAATTCGTGGGTCAGGCCGCTCATCGTCTCATCCTCGAAAACCACTCCGATATTATGAGAGATGTTCGTCTTCAACATCCTGGCAGCCGCATTCGGCATGTAATGAAGTCTCATCGCTGTCTGCTTGATCCTGGCTGCTGTCTCAGGTCCAACGTCTCCGTATCCGTTTAACGCTTTGCTGACCGTTGCCGTTGAAACTCCGCATTCCTTCGCTATGTCTTTGATTCTAACCATATCATCACTGCCTTCTCCTAAAACGATTTATGAGTACTGCCTTTTCTGTTGTACCCTAATTTCGTGAAAAAGTAAACAGCAGCTTTTGGTTTTGTCGCTTGACTTACTGCGAAATCGTTTTTGTAATTATGATTATAGTCATGACCCCCTTTGTTGTCAATCGGTGAATTTTACCAATTTTTAACTTTCGTTTTTGTGCATATTGCACAATTTTACAAAAAATAGTTTTTGATATCTTTACATTATTTCATATTGGTAGTAGAATAAAACTCAGGATTACGAAAACGAATTCGTTTTCAAATCATTGATAAATCAAGGATTTGTGACAACGGTTGTTCTTGTTTTTCATTGTTTTCGATAATTCTACATAATTATACACGAAATTGTTCACGAAAAGCAGGAGGACTTTCTATGAAATATGGTCATTTCGATGATGCCGCACGAGAATATGTAATAGACACTCCCAGAACTCCACTTCCATGGATCAACTATCTGGGGTCTACAGACTTTTTCAGTCTGATCTCCAACACAGCCGGAGGCTACAGCTTCTATAAAGATGCCAAGCTTCTCCGTCTTACGAGATACAGATATAACAATTGTCCATTAGATAACGGGGGACGTTATTACTATATAAAAGACGGTGACACTGTGTGGAACCCAGGCTGGCAGCCTGTACAGACAGAGCTCGATGAGTATTCATGCAGACACGGCATGGGTTACACCCGTATCACTGGTGTGAAGAATCAGATAGAAGCTTCTCTATTAGCTTTCGTTCCTCTACACGATTCCTGTGAGATCAACAGACTTGTTATTACTAATAAGAGTGATTCAAAACGCCATCTCGATCTCTTCAGTTTCGTAGAGTTCTGCCTCTGGAACGCTCAGGACGATATGTCGAACTTCCAGCGTAACTTCTCTACCGGTGAAGTCGAAGTAATCGGAAGTACTATTTATCATAAGACAGAATACCGCGAGAGAAGAAACCATTACGCTATCTATACTGTTAACTGCCCTGTTGATGGATTTGATACATCAAGAGACGAATTCATTGGCGTTTACAATGGTTTCTCAGATCCTCAGGTTGTAAAAGAAGGCATGAGTCACAACAGTATTGCTCATGGCTGGCAGCCAATCGGAAGCCACCACATCTCAATCGACCTCGAGCCAGGCGAGAGCAAGAGCTATATCTTCTTATTAGGATACTGTGAGAATCCTAAGGATCAGAAGTGGGAAGCTCCAAACGTTATTAATAAAGCTCCTGCAAAGAAGCTTATCGAAGCTTACTCAACTGACGCTCAGGTTGATGCAGCATATGATGAACTGAAGAAATATTGGAATGAGCTTCTTTCACGTTATACTTTGACAAGCAAGGATGAAAAGCTCAACCGTGTTGTAAATATCTGGAACCAGTACCAGTGTATGGTAACCTTTAATATGAGCCGTTCCGCCAGTTACTACGAGAGCGGTCTTGGCCGTGGTATGGGATTCAGAGATTCCTGCCAGGATCTCCTTGGTTTCGTACATCTGATTCCGGATCGTGCAAGAGCAAGAATCATTGATATCGCAAATACCCAGTTCGAGGACGGAAGCACTTATCATCAGTACCAGCCTCTTACTAAGCGTGGTAATGCCGATATCGGCGGTGGATTCAACGATGATCCGCTATGGCTTATCGCCGGAACAAGTGCTTATCTCCGCGAGACTGGTGACTATTCTATTCTCGATGAGAAGTGTGATTTCGATAACGACCATTCCAAGGCAGCTCCACTTATGGAACACCTCAGAAGGAGTTTTGGTTTTACGGCTACTCATCTCGGCCCTCATTCCCTTCCTCTCATCGGAAGAGCCGACTGGAATGACTGCCTGAACCTGAACTGCTTCTCTGAGGAGCCAGGTGAGAGCTTCCAGACCTTTGGTCCTAGCGAGGGACCTGTAGCTGAATCAGTATTTATCGCAGGTATGTATGTCAAGTATGGAAATGAATACGCTGATATCTGTGATCATTTAGGCCTAAAGGATGAGGCAGCTGATGTCAGATCCAAGGTCAGCGATATGACCAAGGCTGTCGAGAGCGCCGGCTGGGACGGAGAATGGTTTATCCGTGCATTTGATGCATACGGCAATCCTGTTGGAAGCCATGTATGTGAAGAGGGGCAGATATACATCGAGCCTCAGGGCATGTGCGTTATGGCTGGAATCGGTAAGGACGACGGGAAAGCAGAACAGGCTCTCGAGAGCGTTAAGGAAAGACTTGATTCGAAGTTCGGTATTATGCTTCATCAGCCAGCTTATACCAAGTACCATGTTGAGCTTGGTGAGATCTCATCTTACCCACCTGGATATAAAGAAAACGCTGGAATCTTCTGCCACAACAATCCTTGGATTGCCTGCGCTGAGACAGTAGTTGGACATGGTAACAGAGCTTTCGAGGTGTTCAAAAAGACCTGCCCTATCTATCTTGAGGATATCAGTGAGATTCACAGAACTGAACCTTATGTATACTGTCAGATGGTTGCCGGTCGTGATGCAGCTACTTTCGGAGAAGGAAAGAACAGTTGGCTCACAGGTACTGCTGCATGGACCTTTACGACAATCAGCCAGTACATTCTCGGCATCTATCCGACACTTGACGGACTTTCAGTAAATCCATGCATCCCTTCGGATGTTGATAAATACACTGTTGACCGTATCTACAGAGGGGCCACGTATCATATCACGGTACTCAACCCATCACATGTAGAGAAAGGTATCAAATCACTTACAGTCGACGGAGTAAAGGTCGATGGTAATGTGATCACTCCGGCAGCCGCTGGCTCCGAAGTTAATGTAACGGCAGAAATGGGTTGATTACCCTTCTGTATAGCTCCTCCTTCAAACCTCCCTTTGTGAGAGTGAAAAACCGCGTCCCCTGAACCAGGCGCGGTTTTTTATTTGTGCGCTCGGCGGCGCACGTTTCTAACTGGTGCAAGTCCGGAGTCCGC
>SAMEA3663052__coassemble_472_pt1 | contig 29302 bp, 22 predicted proteins | sample SAMEA3663052__metabat2_low_PE_012 | metagenome-assembled genome bin SAMEA3663052 (sample SAMEA3663052) | pig gut metagenome | biome: pig gut; feature: pig-associated habitat; material: faeces | place: France | collected 2012 | reverse complement strand
GGAATTTCTAGAATTCACACGTAGTCTTTTCTGGACTTCTACGTGTGAAAAGCAGAAAATCAAGTTTTCACACGTAGTCATCTTTGGTCTTTTACGTGTCAAATCAGGAATTTCTAGAATTCACACGTAGTCTTTTCTGGACTTCTACGTGTGAAAAGCAGGAAATCAAGTTTTCACACGTAAACAATAATTTGGAATTACGGACTGGATCTAATAACCGCTTCCCAGTCCGTAAATGCAGTCCGGATGGACGGAAATAAATTTCCTGACGCTGTCCTGAAATTCCCGCAGAGCCATGTTTCTGCGAGTTCTAATTTCCTGCGGAGCCATGTTTCTGCGAGTTCTAATTTCCTGCGGAGCCCAGTTTCCTCCGGACACGATTGATATGGCGCTCGAACTCGCCTGAATTCAGAAGTTCGCGCAGCACAACCTGATCGAGAACCGGCACAGTGCACGAGAAGAAGGAGACCTTCGAAAGAAGCTCATTGCAGAGCTCAGACGGCAGCACCATATATCCAACTCTTGTGGCATGCGAAATAGTCCTGCTGAAGGTATTGATGTAAATCACATGCCGCTTCGGCTCTATGGAAAAGAGTGTATCCTCACGGCGGGTTTTTACTGTAAACTCTGAGTCGTAGTCGTCCTCCACAATAAAAGCGTCCCTGTGCTTTGCCCAGTTTATGTACTCTGCACGCTTCGAGGCATCCGCAGTGGCGCCGGATGGATAACTGTGAAAAGGCGTCACATGAAGAACCCCTGACTTTGTCCGCTGTAGAGCAGACGATGTGATACCGTCTGGACCCATTTGAAGCTTCTCGATGGAGGCGCCGTTTTGAGCGTATATTTTTTCAATCATCTCATATGAAGGATCCTCAATTCCGTAAATCCTGTCACGTCCAAGCATCATAACTATGATTCCGTACAGGTACTCTGCGCCGCTCCCGACGAGGATCTGCTCGGGACTGACCTTCATTCCACGGTTTCTAAGCAGATAGGCAGCTATAGCCTGGCGAAGGTCAAGCCGCCCCTGATTTTCCGACTTCACAAAAAGCTTCTCGCCCTCATCTGAAAGAACCCTCCGCACTGTCTTTGCATACGAAAGAAACGGAAAATTCGCGACAGGCGGCACAACAAACTCCTCTTTGTAAGGAGAATTCATTTTTCCAAATGAATTGCTCTCATGCGATGCTTTTATTTTTTCAAGAGAAGAGCCCTTTTGCTTGCCAGAAATCAGCCGTGAACTGCCATCAATACGCACCTCATAATCCTGTCGATGATTACTCCCAGAATACCTATCATCAGGCGCATTCGCCAGAAACGGATCCGCATCGTTGTAGCTCACGTAGTAGCCGCTGCGCTCGCGGGCCTCGACATAGCCCTCCTCCGCGAGCAGGTCGTAGGCGTGCCCAATCGTGATCACGGACAGATGCTCCGTATCCGAAAGCTGCCGCTTCGACGGAAGCCGCTGCCCGAAATCATAAGCCCCGCTCGTAATCTGGTCCCTGAGCTTATAGTAGATATTCAAATATTCCGGCTGTTTTTTCATCTTATCCTCCATCTGGTCATATCAAAAAATCTCAAACTGGATATTTCAATATTATCATCTTTTCACTATAATTTCCACTAAAAATAACAAGGAGGTACCCAAATGGTTACACACGTTTCTACAGAAAATCAGGATAAGACGATGTCTTCATCCAAAATCAGACTTCTCGTCACCTCAGCACTTTTCGCAGCGCTGACCTTTGTCGGAACCTTTTTTATAAAAGTTCCGGTATTCGCCACCAACGGTTACATCCACCCGGGCGACGGATTTGTCCTGCTTTCGGGTATTTTTCTTGGACCACTATGGGGCGGGCTCGCAGCCGGCTTCGGCTCGATGCTTTCTGACCTTGTCGGCGGATACATGGTCTACGTGCCGGCCACTTTTGTGATCAAGGCACTCGTCGCCGTGATCGCCGCCGGCCTCACTTCTTTTCTTCAAAAAATAACCGCTTCGAAGAAGAGCCCGGTTCCTGTTATTATCGCAGGCGTTGTTGGCGAGGCATTCATGGTAATTGGATATTTCATATTTGAGACATTTGAATTTGCCTTCACAGCAAAGGGTGGTTTCGATGCTGCATCACTGAACTCAGGCATGGCTACAGCCGCTGCCGGCATTCCTGCAAACCTGATCCAGGCTGTTTTCGGAATAATAATTGCCGCAGTGCTCTACCCGCTGCTTCGCAATGTCATAAAAAAACAGGAGAATTGATTTCCAACCTCATCTGCCCCGGATTTTTGAATAATCCGGGGCAGCTTTTATTTTTTCAAAAAGCCACCACATATCCAACCCACGCAAAGTATGCTATAATGTCATCGAAATTCTATAGGAGGTACACATATGTCCTGTACGACATTATTAGTAGGAAAAAATGCATCGTGGAACGGTTCCACGATGATTGCAAGAAACGACGACTCGGGTTCGGGGAAGTTCACCCCAAAGAAGTTCACAGTCGTAGAGCCTGAGGACCAGCCAAGGGTTTATGAGTCTGAGCTTTCTCATGTAAAAATCGAGCTTCCGGGCAATCCGATGCGCTACACCGCTATGCCAAACGCGCTTAAGGGCGAGGGCATCTGGGCAGCCTGCGGAATCAATGCCGCCGGAGTTGCAATGACCGCTACCGAGACGATCACCTCAAATCCAAGAGTCCTTGGCGCTGATCCGCTCGTCGAGTATCAGAAGGCATGGGAGTCAAAGAACCTGTTTTTTGGAACTGACAGCGTAATCGAGGAAGAGGGAACAGATGAGGAAAAGGCTGGTGGAATCGGCGAGGAAGACCTTGTTGTGATCACGCTTCCTTACATAAAAAGTGCCCGCGAGGGTGTAAAGCGCCTTGGCATGCTTCATGAGAAATATGGCACTTACGAGGAGAACGGCATCGGATTTTCTGACCGTGACGAGGTATGGTGGTTCGAGTCTGTCGGCGGCCATCATTGGATTGCAAGAAAAGTAGACGACGACGGTGTTGTCGTGATGCCAAACCAGCTCGGAATCGACAGCTTCGATATAGATGACGCCTTGGGCGATCAGGAAGCAAATATGTGCTCTGCCGACCTCAGGGATTTTATCGAGAAAAATCATCTGGACGTCGACTCTCATTTTGACGACGATGACGAAGAGGACGGCGGCCACTATGTGATAAATCCACGCCTTGTTTTCGGAAGCCATGACGATGCCGACCACGTATACAACACGCCAAGAGCCTGGTTCATGCTGCGCTACTTGGATGACGACAAGTCAGAGTACGACGGTGACGATGCCGTTTACAAGCCAGAGGACGACGACCTTCCTTGGCAGATTTTTTCTGAGCGCAAAATAACCCCTGAAGACGTCAAATATCTTCTGTCTTCACATTATCAGGGCACAAAGTACGATCCATATCTGACATACGGCGACAAATCATGTGCCGGCGCTTACCGTTCAATCGGAATAAATAGAAATGACTTCTTAGGATTTGCTGAAATCAGGCCTGACGCTGAGCCGATCGAGTGGGTTGCTTTCGGAAGCAATGCCTTCAACACTATGGCTCCGTTCTATACGAATGTCTCATCTATGCCTGAGTACCTGTCGAATACGACCGGCCGCGTCTCAACCGATAACTTCTACTGGGCTTCCCGCCTTATCGCCGGTCTTTCCGACGCTACCTACGGCAAGTGCCTGAATGTAAACGAGCAGTACACCGAGGCAGTCCTTTCCAAGTCTCATGCGCTTCTTAACAAGTGGGACGAGGAGATTTCTAAGGCCGACCCTTCTGAAATTCAGGGGCTCTGCGAGGAGGCCAACGAGGAAATCGCCGACATGCTTAAAAAAGAGACCGACAAGGCCTTAAGCAAGGCACTTTTCTTCAGATCAAACGACATGGCAAACAGCTATGCCCGTTCAGATCACTGAGGCGTCAAACACCCTCGCAGTCGAACTCTGGTATGAAGCTCTCCTCCGCGACATCGCCCTCCTGCATAAAGGCGTTCTCAACGCCGAGGTCTAAAGCGAAGTCTAGGACCTCATTATACTCGGCATCGGTTACTTTTCTTGCAAGAGAAGGGTGGCCGGCGACCTGAGGCATCGGCGTGTACTGGTTCATTATGCTGATAAAAATACCGTCGCCGTACGTGTCATAAAGATATCTGATAACAGCCTTGGAATCCTCCGCGCAGCCAGGAAGAAGCAGATGCCGCACGATGGTTCCTTTTTTCATAAGGACCTCTTTGCCCTCATCCATCAATTCATCAGCGCACTCGTTGTAGGTCGCTGCATCCATCAGGTCTTCAGATTCCCAGAGTCCGAGCTGCTGGTCCAAGCTGGCGTTCTTCTTTATGTAGAATTCCAGCTCGCCAGTCTGCCTGACCATCTCCTCTATCGCCCGAGTCGCCACCTCGAAATAATCAGCCGCCTTCGAATAATCGCCCGACAGCCTGCTGCTCACATACTTCATATCCGGCAGGTAGACGTCAACAAGCCCGTCAAGCTCCCTTATCGCCTCAACCTTCTCATACGAAGAAGTGTTGTAGACAATCGGGATTTCAAGCCCCCTGTTCTTGGCGTCCTCAAGCGCCCCAATCACCTTCGGCAAAAAATGACCGGCCGTCACGAGATTGATATTGTTTGCGCCCTTATCCTGCAGTTTAAGAAAAATATCCGACAGCCTCTCTTCAGTGATTTCCTTGCCAACAAGGCCGTCTCTTATTTTTTCATTCTGACAAAAAATGCACTTCAGGTTACACCCTGAGAAGAACACGGCTCCCGATCCGGCAGTCCCCGAAATGCACGGCTCCTCCCAAAAGTGCAGCGCCGCTCTTGCAACCTTAAGCTTCTCCCCTTTCCCACAGAACCGCCCAACCCCGCAGTTTCTTGGGCATAGATTACATATTTCCGGCATCTTTTTCTCCATTTTACGGACTCAACTCGTTTTCTTTATCTCCAGTCCGTAAGTACAAAAAGTTTAGTCTGCGTGTATCTCAGCTGGCTCGCCGAAATACTCTGACAGCCGCTCTTTGACCAGGTGCTCGCCGATTACGATTACGATATCCTGGCCGGCTTCGACCGGCGCTACTTTGAAGTCGTCTTTAGTGACATTAATTTCCATCCAGCCATCTTTGGAGTCTTTCAGAAATCCCTTGATTCTTATCACACCGCCGCATTCAGGATCCTCGATTGCCTCTGACGCCTTGCTCTTTATCTCTCCAACAGAAAAATGCTTCTCCATGAAGTAGAGCGACTCGTACCTGTGATCATCCATGACCTGCTGCTTTTCGAAAGAATAATTCTTATACCCGGCATTCTCGATGGTCTTGAAATCTTCGTCTGTCAAATCATCCCAGTTCTTTGTCAGAACCTCTTTATGTAATGACTCAGGAAATCTCCGTTTGCAGTTTATTTTTTCAAGAGAGGCGTTCAAATACTTAAGGATATTTGAAGGAGCTTCAGGCGGATTTAGCTGTGTCTTCGAAAAAAGAATGATTCCAGCGTTGGCTGCTTCTGATGCAAAGACGTATTGAGACGTCTCTGACAGCGGCATTCGAAGCCCGGCGTCCACAATTGTAATCTGCACCCCTGCCTTATACCAGCGGTTCAGAGGATCCTCCTGCAGGCTGTCATAGAACTCGTCGACATCGAAAACCCCAGACGGCTCGACTATCACATGGGTATAGCCGATCATGCCCATCTCGATCAGCTTACTTTTGAAACGCCTGCGGTGGCAGTCGCTGTCGCAGCCGCCCGCAACCATTTCGATATCACAATTGTCACCAATCAAATCAGACAGCAGCATCATGTCGACATTTACCGCACCATAATCATTTTCCAAAATGCAGACATTCTCTCCCTGCGCCATCAGGTACTTGACATATTTTCTCAAGAAGGTCGTCTTACCAGAACCTAAAAATCCAGTTACCAAATCTATAGTAATCATTCTAACTCCTGTTACCGTGGTTACTGCAAAGCTGTCACTGATACCAGCGAACGATTGTCGCGTTTGCAGCCGTTATCTGTGGCAGCTGATTAGTTACAGAAATTCTTCAAGCCTCTTTAAAAAGCTCTCTTCATCCGTCACCTGCTCGGCGTCCATTCCGAAGTCGATCGCGCCCTGCACGTTCTCGGCTCTGTCATCAAAAAATATCGTCTCAGAAGGACTCAGCGTATATTTTTCACAGAGGGCAGCATAAATCTCACGGCCAGGCTTGGCCTTGTGAATCATGTATGAGACCATCATTCCATCCATGTCCTTCATGAAGTCAGCATACTCGGTGTGTTTATCGAAAAGAGATTTCGGGTAGTTCGACAGAATGTAGAGGTGGTAGCCAGCCTGCTTCAGAGCGTGCACCTTCTCCCAGACTGCCGGCCGTGGCACTTCCATGTACTCGCCATGCTCGATGAACCAGCGGATGACCTTCTTGTCAGCAGGGTATATTTTTTCAAAATCCTCAATAATCTGCTCATCGCTCTCATTGCCGAGATCGAACTTAGACCAGATTTTTTCAGGACAGTCGAACATCTCGCGGCCAATCCTCTCGGCCTCTTCACGACTCAGGCCGTAGTCCATAAGCATCTCCCGCCAGCGGTAAACCAACAGCACATCCCCGACATCAAAAACTATATTTTTATATTTCTTCATAAAATTTCACCTCGCATATGGCATTATAGCAGTTTTCGTGGTAAAATAAAAACGAAATGAGCGGCATCAATCGTTTGCTGATGCGAGGAGGTGTTTTCTATGGCTATAGGTGGTATATCAGGAGCTGGAAGCTATTACAGCGGCTACCAGAATTTTTCTATAGGTGGCAGTTCTAACGCTGCAGGCCAGAATACTTCTATAAATGGTGATTCAAAGGACCAGTCCAAGCCAGTATTAAATCCGGGCGAATCCGAAGAGGTAAAGCCTGGCAGAAAGTCATCTCCGGCAGAGTGCGAGACCTGTAAGAACCGTAAGTATCAGGACGGCTCAGACGAGGCGAACGTCTCATTCAAGGCAGCTGCACATGTGAGTCCTCAGGCAGCAGGAGCTGCAGTCAGAGCGCACGAGGGAATGCATGTTTCTAATGCCTATAAGAAAGCCGCTGAAAACGGTGGTAAGGTTCTCCAGGCATCAGTCCAGATACATACTTCTGTCTGCCCTGAGTGCGGCAGAGTCTATGTCAGCGGCGGAACTACGACCACCCAGATCAAGTACACAAATGATGCTCAGCCATACCAGGCTAATGCGAAATCATCAGACGCAGCAAACGGCGCCATCGGCGGAAACTTCGACTCAGCAGCATGACACTAATCAATCAACTGACATCACGCAGCAGAAAAGCGTGTATATCGTCACAGCATAATTCATGAATTTTAACGATTTCAAGAAACAGTTTCACATAAATCTCACCTCGCAGCAGGAAGAAGCAGTACAGGCAGTTGAAGGGCCGGTACTGCTTCTTAGTGTACCCGGAAGTGGAAAGACAACGGTGCTCGTGACGCGCATCGGCTGGATGATCCACGGCTGTGGCATAAAGCCTGAGAGCATCCTCGTACTCACATATACGGTAGCCGCCGCCCATGACATGGAGAGGCGGTTCGCATCGAAATTCGGCGAAGAGCTTGGAAAACGCGTTCATTTTTCCACGATAAATTCAATCTGCCACCAGATAATCCACTGGTATGCAGGAGTGACCGGAAACACAGTCTTCAAATTCTCGGATTATTCCCCGAAGCAGGCGGCTTTTTTAAGCCAGGCCTACACCAAAACCTCAGGCGGTTATGCAACTGAATCCGACCTTCAGGACATCCGCACGCAGATTACTTTTATAAAAAATATGATGCTCTCCGAAAAAGAGATCGATGCCCTAAATGATGAATTTGACTACGATATCGCAGGCATTTACAGGGGTTACAAGGCCTTCATGCGGCAGCAGCATCTGATGGACTATGACGACCAGCTTGTCTACGCCCTCGTGATGCTTCGAAGCGACCCGCGTGTCTTAGGGCACATGCAGGAAAAATTCAAGTACGTCCTTGTCGACGAGGCACAGGACACGTCAAAAATCCAGCATGTAATAATCTCTATGATTGCAAAGACTGAGAAAAGCGACAACCTCTTTATGGTCGGCGACGAGGATCAGAGCATCTATGGCTTCCGCGGTGCATACCCTGAGGCACTTATGTCTTTTCAAAAAATACACGACGGCGCGAAAGTGCTTCTGATGGAGACCAATTTCCGCAGCGATGCGCACATCGTTAAGGCCTGTGAAAAGGTCATAAACCATAACGTTCTCCGCCACAAAAAGCAGTTTATCCCAAGCCACCCGGCAAAGGTTCCAGTGAAACAGATAGAAGTCTATACCCGCGGCGCACAGCTTACCTACCTCTTAAAGGCTGCTTCCTCAATCACTGAAGAAACTGCAATCCTCTACCGCGACAATGAGAGCATTATCCCATTTATCGACCTCTTGGAAAAGCACAGCATTCCGTACCGAATCAGAAAATCTGAGCTTAATTTTTTCACGAGCAGGATAGTAAAGGATCTGACGGACATAATGCATTTTGCCTATGATCCCTGCGATACCGAAGCCTTCATGAATATCTACTACAAGGTCCGCACCTACATCAAAAAGCAGGACGCTCTGGCTTTCTGCGGAGTCAGCCAGGCAAGCGGAGTCTCTGTTTTCGATGCCGCGATGAACAGCTCACTGCTGAAGAGACGGCCGCGTGAAACGATAGAAAAAATCGACTCAGACTTCCGCCTCCTGAAAAAAATGTCCGGAAAGGACGGGCTCATCTATATTCTCTACACGATGGGATACCTCGATTACCTCGAGCGCTCACAGATGGATACGCGGAAGCTTTTTGCACTGAAAAAAATATCCGAAGACACACCAGACCTGCAGGGATTTTTAAAGAGACTTGATTTTTTAAATAAGACAATTGCTGAAAAAGAAAATGATCCTCACGTGCCACTGATTCTCTCGACTATTCACTCGAGCAAGGGATTAGAGTACGACAATGTCTACATGATCGATGTGATGGACGGAGTTTTTCCAAAGGCCACAAATCCGCCGGCACGAATAAAGGATCCAAAAGACGTTACTCCAGAACAGGAGCAGTACGAGGAAGAAAGACGAATTTTTTATGTAGGTGCGACCAGGGCAAAGAAACGGCTTTACATCTTCACATTCAAGCAGGCAGCGTCTACTTTTTCAAGAGAGATGATTCGATAAAAAATCTGCCTGTTTTCACCACACTTAAAAACCGCCTGCTTTTCGCAGACGGTTTCTTTATGCTGTCTTTCTGTTTTTCATCAGGAATTTGATGTACTCATTTCTCGGAAGCGGCTTACTGAAATAGTAACCCTGGATGTAGTCGATATCAAGGCTCTTCATGGCTTCCATATCTCTGTCCGTCTCGACTCCTTCAGCCACGACCTTCAGCGAAAGGCCCTTTGCCATATGAATCATCGAATCCATTATAAGTCCGACGCGGCTCGATATCGTGTACTTCGTAACCATCGAGCGGTCAGCCTTGATGAAGTTAATCGGCATGTCGACGACGTAGTTAAGGTTACTCTCTCCATTTCCAAAATCATCGAGTGAACAGCTGCAGCCTGCTGCCCTGAAGGCATTGAGATTATTCAGAAGCATCTCACGGTTTACGATCATCGCAGTCTCAGTGATCTCAAAGCAGAACATCTCAGGTGGAACGCCTGCTTCTTTCATCTGCGACAGATATCTGTCTGAAAGAGTCTTATCCTCGCACTGCAACACCGAAAGATTTATATCGATAAAATGAACGCCAAGTTCACGGACGCCGCCATTTTTTATAATGTCAAGCGTCTTCTCAAACATTCTGTCACCGATTGTTGTGACCTGGCCTGTCTTCTCAGCCACTGGAATGAACATGCCAGGCGGCATAATAGAACCATCCTCTTTTCTGATCCTGACGAGCGCTTCAGCACCTGTGAAGGCATTGTCCTTAAACGAATAAATAGGCTGGAAAAACGCTTCAACCCTGTCCTCGTCAAGTGCCCTGTCGATCTCAGCTGTAATAGCTCTTTCCTGCCTGAACCTCTCATACAGCTCGTCAGTCATAGCTACGATATTATTATCTGAATATTCGCCATTCGCCGAAACCTGGCCCAAAAGTTCCTGCATCTCGGCTACATTTGCCGCTCTGCGTCCCCTGGTTTCAAGGACCTCGAGGAAGGCATTTCCGTTATCATAGCAGGCCTTTATCAGCTCAGGATTTATCTCGCCGGCAGCCTCTGCAGCCTTGGTAGGGTCACGAAATACCATGACGTAACTCGACTGTCCTATATAAAAGGTCTTTGCTTGCTTGAAGGATGCCAGATAATCAGCTGTCTTTCTCATAATAACGTCACTCTTATCTACCGGCGAAGCAATGTCATACACAAGTCTTACAAATATATATGAATATGACAGATCCTTCTTGTAAAAATCCTCGATATACATCTGGAAAGTAGAGAGGTTAAAAAGTCCAGACAGCCTGTCTGTCTGAATCATTGGATTCTCGATTTCGAGATAGATGACTATCAGACCTAAAGCTGCGCCAAATCCTACGAGAAGAATTTCTGAATCTAAAAACTGAATGACCGCCGTGCCACACTCCAGAGCCATAGCTACTGTAATCGTAATAAAAAAAGTAGAGGATATTTTTTTCCGATAGAATAACACCATCAGAAAGGTCACGATGATATAGAACGGGGCAAAAATATACGCTGCCTGACATGATGGTCCATATGAATAAGTCAGCCTGCCGTTTGTCGTATAGTAAATTGGAACAACAGCAATGATGATGTCTGCAATAATGTACAGAATAAGAGCTGCTCTTTCGATTTTATGCCCGCCTTTTTCCGTAACCGGCATCTCGGATACGACATAGGCGAAACAGATGTAGGTAATGAAGACAAGAGACATCAGGTAAAGCTTACACAGTATCTCTGTTATGACAGGGCTTACCCCTTTTTCACAATAAACAATGCCAAAAATAGATGCAATATCGAGTGTGAGGCAACCTAAATCAGCCAAAAGCGCATCTTTAAAGATTTTACTGCTCTTCAGATCAACCTTCTGCTGTCTGAAATAGAAAACCAAAATGACAATCAATATTGCCAGTCCACATAACTGAGTAGCAATATTCATACCTGTTTCTCCTCACTCTGAAAATCGGGCAGGAAAAATCTCCTGTCCGATTAATTATAACACGCAATAAGTCTGCTGTCACAAGTTTAATAAAAGTTTTATCTAACCGCCTTATTCTCTGAAACTTACCGTAAAAACTGTATATCCGTTTTCGCTTGAAACTGAGATCGTGCCGCCATATCTGTCAGTTGTAGCCTTGGCTATCGCAAGTCCCAGGCCGAAGTGTCCTTCTTTTCTGTTACGGGCCTTATCGACTCTGTAGAATCTCTCAAACAGATGCTTCTGTGACTCAGGATCTATAGTCTCTCCATGGTTACCTACTGTGAATCTGATATGATTTTTCGTATGTGTAAGGCTTACATCTACCTTGGCATTTGCATCCGAATGATTTATCGCATTCTCGATAAGAGTCTCTGCCATCCTGCTGATGTCAACCGGGTCTCCATAAAAGTTTATGTTCTCATCGATCTGCTGGTCAATCGTGACTCCTTTTTCAAATGCAACTGCCTCAAACGGAAGTATGACACCCTCAATGGTATCTGAGAGATTAAAATGCTCCCAGCCTTTTTCCGTGGTCTCAGCATCCTCGACCGATGCGAGGGTAAGAAGTTCCTGGATAAGACGGTTCATTTTTTTCGTCTCACCCTTTATATAGCTTAAGTACTTATCGTTGTCTTTTGTACTTCGTGCCATGTCGATATTTACATCGACTACAGCGAGAGGAGTCTTCAGCTCATGCGACGCGTCCGCTATAAACTGCTTCTGCTTCTTTATGTTCTCAGCGATAGGCTTAACCAGATATCTGGACAAAAGGATACTGATGATCACAGCTGCTGCAATTGCTGCTGCACCAATTATTGCAGTCAATACAAAAATAGGTATCAGCCTGCGCCTTACTTCCGTAGTATCGATAAATGTGATCTGCTTCATATCCTCGACATCACGGATATCATACATATAGATAGAGTATTCTCCGGAATCATTCCCGGTTTCCTTCATCTGTCTGGCTAATGCTGCTACGTCGTCCTTATCGGCATTGCCATTCTGAACGTAGGCGATGCCATCCTCGTTGTTCTCGACTGTTACATCCCCTGCATCTCCTGACGCTTCATCCGAAAGCATGGCTCCATCAGTTGACTCTCCATCAGTTTCAATAAAAACCGCATAAGAAGGTGAATCGGGGTAGGCGTCAGTTTTGGCTTTAGTGGTGTTGTCTGTATCTCCAGACTTCTGAATCCTGTTATCGAGGATGCTCTCATAGTACGAATCGTAAGCAGCATCCTCTGCTCTCCTAAGCTGCTTTTCAAGTGATGACGTGTTCTCATTGAACTGGGCAAGCATCGAAAATACAAGGACAACTATGATTATGCCTACAATAGTAAGTGAAAGTATCAGTTCGATTCTGTGCTGTAATTTCTTAATCATGAGGCTGTCTCTTCCACATCAAGTCTGTAGCCTACGCCGCGGACTGCACGAATTTTTACATTTGCCTTCAGGAATTTGAGCTTCCTTCTGATAAACGACACATAGACCTCGACGTTGTTATACTCGACATTGTCCTCGTGTCCCCATATCCTTTCCGATATCTGCTCTCTGGTAAGCGCCTGCCCCGGATTATCCATAAAATATTCGAGGATCTTCAGTTCCTTTCCGGCCAGCGATATAGTCTGATTATCATCAACATTCACAAGTGAGGCGTTTTTCCTGTCAAGACGGAGATTACCGACCGTCAGGACATTTTCCTCTCTGCCGTAATTACGTCTGATAAGCACACGCAGTCTGGCAAGAAGCTCCTCCACCTCGAACGGCTTTGTCATGTAATCATCTGCTCCGGCGTCAAGGCCCTTGAGCTTATCCATAAGGTCTGATCTCGCAGTAAGCATAAGCACCGGAGTCGTCACTCCAGCCTTTCTCATCTCATAGATGATCTCTATGCCGTCCTTTCCTGGGAGCATTCCATCCATGATTATTATGTCATATGCGCCTGTCATACACCTCTCACAGCCTGTGGTGCCGTCATTAGCGATGTCGACCTCGTACTTCTCCTGCAGAAGTCTGTCCCTTAAAGCATCTGCAAGTGCGAATTCGTCTTCAACTATAAGTATTTTCATATCTTTTCTCCTGGGAAAAATTAACGATTAATTTTTATTACTATTCACTAACTAATTTTTCACTTTATCTATTTTACACTATGTGTTAGAATTTTTCCATGGATAAAATGCGAATTAAAAAACAGATATTTACTCATATTCCGGTGTATTCCGGAGACGTGTCCGGAGCAGCGTCAGCTCTCTATGAATTCGGTGGAATCACAGTGATTCACGACCCGAGTGGCTGCAACTCGACCTATAACACTTTCGATGAGCTGAGGTGGACTAAGCGCGAGAGCGCGATCTACATTTCTGGACTACGTGAAAGCGATGCCATCCATGGAAATGATCAGAGGCTTATCGACGACACCTGCGACGCGGTTGCTGCTCTTTCGAAAAAGCCGAAGTTTATTGCAGTCTGCAACTCACCGGTCCCGGATATAATTGGCACGGATTTCACAGCTATCTGCCATATTCTTGAAGAAAAAACCGGAATTCCAGCTTTCTATATCCAGACAAACGCGATGCATGACTATACAGTTGGCGGAGCAAACGCGTTTCTGGCGATAGCGGAGAAATTTTTGGATGGGGACGGGACTGAGCTGAAAAATCCAGGAATCCAGAAATATTCTTATAGTTCAATTCTTAATTCTTCTAATTCCGGAAACCAGAAGACCAATGCAGCAATTTCTCATGAAATGATTATTGATAATTCTTGTCAGGAAGATACCAGGCTTTCTGTAAATCTTCTAGGATTGTCTCCTTTCGAATATCCCAGCGATAAGCAGGTTGACAGTCTCTATGATATCCTCGAAAATGCAGGTTTTTCAATTGCTGCCAACTGGGGCAGGGGCACAGCCGCACATCCTGTGAACTTTTCAGACGTAAAAGCCGCAGCTTCTGCTGACGTCTCTCTCGTGCTATCATCTCTCGGACTCAAGGCTGCGCAGTTCCTTTATGAGCACCTTGGAATCCCATATGTGATAGGAAATCCACTTGTCTCAGATGAATTTGCTTCAATAGTCTTTAAGGATTTGAAAGCACTTGAAGTGAAGAATTCTTACCTGGATTATTTAGAAAATTCTTCAGAAATTTCTTTGCAATCTGATACAGATAACCCTGACAATTCAATGTCATTTTCTGGAAATTCTGCTACAACTAATCCAGCTATTACTGCCTTTGTCGGCGAACCTGTGACCATGGGCTCTGAGGCCGCTGCTTTGAAGCTCTCTTCGTCAGAGACGTCTGTTGCTTTGATCTGCACGACTGAGCTTACTGGCTCTCTTATATCTACAGCTATGTCAGCAGACTCTCCTGCAGACACAACTGAGCGAAATTATTCTTTGATTCTCTGTCCTCGCGGCGAAACAGAGATTGCGGAAGCAATGAAAAAAGCCACCTTAATTCACGGCGACCCGTTATTCAAAAATGCATATTCCTATGGAACTCCAGGCTTCGACCCATCTCACCAGACCTGGATCGATGAACCCCATCTCGCGATGTCTGGAAGGCTGTTTGCAGACAAATTAATTTGATTTGGACTACATTTACGGACTGGGTTGAACTTTTCATCTCCAGTCCGTAATTCCCTGGTTTCATTTACGGACTCAGACTGGTTTTTCCATTCCAATCCGTAATTTCAATGCTTTATTTCTCGTTTACTACCTGGAAAATTATGAACTTCAGGTAATAGCTGGAGTCGAGTCCCCAGAGGATTGGGTGATCCGGTGACTGGGTCCTGAACTCTACCTGGCGCAGCCTCTTGTGTGCAGAGACTGCTGCCTGGTTAATAACCTTTTTGAAGAGCTCCTCATCCATAAAGTGTGAGCAGGAGCAGGTCGCCAAATAGCCGCCATCTCTTACAAGCATCATGCCCTCGCGGTTGATCTCACGGTAGCCCTTTTCTGCCTGCTTTACGGTATTTTTCGACTTCGTAAATGCAGGCGGATCGAGAATTACAAGGTCAAAAAGCCTGCCCTCCTTTCTCATCTGAGGCAGAGCATCAAGCACATCAGCGACCTCGAAGTGCGCTGTATTTTCAAGGCCGTTGAGCTTCGCATTCGCCGTTGCCTGCTGCACCGCAAGCTCTGAGATATCAAGTCCAAGCACATCAGTCGCGCCACCTCTTGCGGCATTTAACGCAAAGGTTCCCATGTGAGTAAAGCAGTCAAGCACAGACTTACCCCTTGCAAGCTTTTGTATCTCCATCCGGTTGTACTTCTGATCTAAGAAAAATCCGGTCTTCTGCCCATTCTCCACATCAACCGTGTAGCGAACTCCATTCTCCACAATTTCGGTCAATGGCGATTCTGCCCTTTCCAGGTAGTCCTCATCCGGATTCCACTCGCGCTGCATATCGTTAAATGGCTCATCGATAAAGCCTTTTTCTGCCGTATAGAGCCATCCCTTAAACGGCTTCATACCCTCTTTTTTTCTGACAGGAGCGTCGCTTCGCTCGTAGATGCCACGGATCTTAAAGCCGGTATTTTTTACAGTGTCTTCGGCATTTTTCTCAGCATTAACGCGGATATTCTTTTTTTCATCAACTGAGCCGCCATCAAAATCAATATTATTCAATTCTTCAAGCAACAAGCGCAGAATCATCGGCTTCAGCCTGTCTATTCCGAGCGCCAACGACTCGACCACCAGCAGATCATTGTACTTGTCGACTACCATTCCCGGGAAAAAGTCCGCCTCTGAAAAAATAAGACGGCAGGCGTTCATATCAACGGTATTTTTCCTGTATTCGACTGCCGCCCTGACTCTTTCCCTGAAAAATGCTTCATCCGGCTTCTCTTTCCTATGCCGGCAGAGCATCCTGACTCGTATCTTCGAAGCAGAATTGTAGAATCCCCATCCCATGAAAAAATCATCGAAGTCGTGAACTTCTACCAGCTCACCATCCTCTATATCATCTGATACTTCCTGTATCTCATTATCAAAAACCCAGGCACCGCCAGACTTCAGCAGACGACCCTCGCCTTTTTTCAGCTTTATGTACATCAATTCTCCTCATTATCCAGCACTATCTACGTACTGGATAGCTGTTATCAATTCCAGTACGTAATCTGCAGACGTTGTTTACGTGTAGAAACCCAGAAATCGTTTTTTCACACGTAGCCGCTTCCTATTCTTTACGTGTGGAAACCCAGAAATCGTTTTTTCACACGTAGTCCTCTCCAGATATTTACGTGTGGAAATCAAGAAATCCCATTTTCACACGTAGTCCTCCTCAAATATTTACGTGTAGAAATCAAAAAAACCAATTTCCACACGTAGTAACTTACCAAACTTTACGTGTGAAATCTCAAAAATCTCAATTCTACACGTAAAATCCGTTTCAAGACAGCCTAACAAGGATGTTCTTCTCGTTAAGCTCACGCAGCGCCTTTGGCTTGCGTTCGCTAATCTCGAAGATTGGCCTCGCACAGGACTCGAACTTCGTCTTAGACTAGTTCTCGTCTCTGTGCTTTCGGTCAGCAAATTCTAGGCAGTAATTCATTTCCTGGCTCTGGCAGATAGGTCTCTGTGCCGATTGAGGTGCGCACAATTACGTGACCATTCTGCTCAGAGGTCACCTCTCCAATGACGCAGGCATTTTTTGTATCCTCAAAGTCTTTAAGTATTGAAACGATCTCATCAGCATTTTCTGAAGGAGCCATGATTACCATACGCCCCTCGCAGGCGAGGTAGAGTGGATCAAGGCCAAGCATATCGCAGACACCTCTTACCTCAGACTGGACAGGAACCTTCTCCCTGTCAAGCCTGATGCCGACACCACTTTCATGGCAGATTTCATATAGCACAGTTCCGACACCTCCTCGTGTAGCATCACGCACTACGTGAACGCCCGGCACCTTTTCAAATACGTGAGAGAGCGGATTCCAAAGCGGCGCGCAGTCGCTTGTCACATCAGCCTCTATGCCATACTCATCTCTTGACAAAAGTATCGAGCAGCCATGTCTTCCGATATCACCAGTCACGATGACCGCATCACCCGGCTTTGCGAGAGCTCCAGAGGTATGCACTCCCGAAACAATCTCTCCAACACCAGCTGTTGTAATAAAGCAGCCATCAACCTGTCCCTTGCCTGCGACCTTAGTGTCACCGGCGACAACACGGACACCGCATTTTTTCGCGGTCTCGGCCATTGAAGCAACAAGCTGTCTCAAGGATTCAATCGGATAGCCCTCCTCAATTACAAACGAGCATGTCAGATAGAGCGGCTTAGCCCCCATACAGGTCAGGTCGTTTACGGTTCCACAGACGCTTAGCTCTCCAGCATTTCCTCCCGGGAAAAATGCCGGGCTCACTATAAATCCGTCCGTTGACATAGCTATCTGGTCCTTAGGCTGTGGCAGAACAGCTGCATCGTCAGCTGTAAAAAATTCATTTGTTAAATAGTTCTTAAATACATTATCGATGAGCTCGGCCGTCTGTTTTCCACCAGCACCCATCGCAAGAGTTACATGATCTGTCATTTCTATCCTTCTTTATCACAATAATTTCATCATCACCAGCGCGTCCTCTTCAGGATTACTGTAAAAATGCCGCCTGGTTCCAGCGGTAATGAAGCCGTTCTTTTCGTAGAGCGCAATTGCTGCCTCATTAGACTCCCTGACCTCAAGGAAAAGCTTCGCTGCGCCACGCGCTTTCACCTGATTAAAGAGCTCATTCAGAAGAGCGTCTCCGATTCCATGCCGCCTCATCTGCGGGCTCACCGCAATCGAAGGCAGCTCAGCCTCATCCGCGGCAAAATAACCGACAGCGTAACCAACCGGATTTCCCGCATCTAAAGCAGCCGCATCAGCATAAACTGCCAAATCATCATTATCACCAGTCTTCACATCTTCCTCAACAGCTGCAAGTATCAGCGCGTATTCATTTTTTTCTGCTGACATGAAATCGGCTTCCTTCCATGGCTCGCTCATAGAAGAGACTGAAATCTCTTCAAGCGCATGGAATTCATCCATTTTTGCATTTCTTATCTTTATCATTTTTCAACTAGTATCTTCTTAAACAAAAAAAGATTCACCAGATATTATATCAGAACAGATTGTTATTGGGGAAATTTTGTCATAGAATTTTCGGTATTTTGTACAAGACAAAAAAGTGCTAAGGCGATATAATCATATCATGTGAAGTGCAAATTGCTCTGCACAAACCATATAAAAGGAGAAAAATATGCTTTTATTTATCATCTATCTGGCTTTTATAAGCCTTGGCCTCCCGGATTCACTTTTAGGCTCGGCCTGGCCTACGATCTACAAGCAGTTCGACGTGCCTGTTTCATATATGGGCTTCGTCTCGATGATCATCTCGTTCTGCACGATCATCTCAGCACTTCTAAGTGACCGACTCACTAAAAGGCTCGGTACTGGAAAAGTAACCGCCTTAAGCACCGCACTTACAGCTGTTGGACTTTTCGGTTTTTCGCTCAGTTCGCATTACTGGATGCTCTGCCTCTGGGCACTTCCATATGGACTCGGAGCCGGAAGCATCGATGCAGCTCTTAACAATTTCGTCGCCCTTCACTTCAAGAGCCGCCACATGAGCTGGCTCCACTGCATGTGGGGAATCGGTGCTTCATTCGGACCGTACGTAATGAGCTACTGCATCACAAAACACGATTCCTGGAATATGGGCTATGCGACAATCGGCATTATCCAGTCGGTTCTTACTTTTATAATAATTATCTCCCTGCCACTTTGGAATAAGCGCTCTGAGGAGGATGGAACTGACGATGGTGCAAATGCCTCTAGCCGCAAGGCACTCTCCATCAAGGAGATTCTTGCCATCCCGGGCGCAAAGGAAATCCTTATCACGTTCTTCTGCTACTGCGCAGTCGAGCAGACAGCAGGGCAGTGGGCAGCCAGCTATCTGACTATTTTTAAGGATGTTCCCGCAGCTACAGCGGCAAGCTTTGCAAGCCTTTTCTATATCGGCATCACAGTTGGCCGCGCAATCAGTGGATTTTTGACTATTAAATTCAACGATACCCAGATGATCCACATAGGACAGGGAATAATAGCTTTAGGAATAATCCTTTTATTCCTGCCCTTGGGTGATATTGTTTCACTCGCTGGACTAATAATCATCGGTCTCGGCTGCGCTCCGATATACCCTTGCGTAATCCACAGCACGCCGTCTCTTTTCGGAGCAGACAAGTCACAGGCAGTAATCGGGGTTCAGATGGCAGCTGCCTATGTAGGTACTACTCTGATGCCGCCATTGTTCGGACTTTTAGCGAACCACATCTCGTTTGCATTGTTCCCGTTCTACCTGGGTATAATCCTCGTGCTGATGATTGTGATGTACATGAACGTCATCAAAAAAACAGGATCAACTGTCTCTGAATAAATCCTCTTCTAAGCATCCTGTATTCGCTTGTCTTTATTTACATACTTCACAAACATTTCACATAGCTCCATTGAATTATTTGGTAAAATATGACAAAATAGATGTAACTAGTTGAGCAAATTTGTGCGATTTGTTCAAAAAATTTGGGCACTTTAAAGAATGTATGGAGGAAATTATTATGCAGAGATTTACAAATCCACGTGACCTGTACCATGGCAAGGGCGCTCTTGAGGCTTTAAAGACTTTGAAGGGAAAGAAAGCCATCATCTGCGTAGGCGGCGGATCCATGAAGAGATTCGGCTTCCTCGGAAGAGCTGAGGAGTATCTTCACGAGGCCGGTATGGAGACAGCTCTCATCGAGGGAATCGAGTCAGATCCATCAGTAAAGACTGTTATGGACGGAGCCAAGAAGATGGAGGAGTTCCAGCCGGACTGGATCATCGCTATCGGCGGCGGCTCACCAATCGATGCAGCTAAGGCTATGTGGATCAAGTATGAGCATCCGGAGTGCACCTTCGAGGACATGTGTAAGGTCTTCGCACTTCCAGAGCTCCGCCACAAGGCTAAGTTCTGCGCAGTATCATCTACCTCAGGTACAGCTACAGAGGTCACAGCCTTCTCCATCATCACAGACTATGAGAAGGGAATCAAGTATCCTATCGCTGACTTCCAGATCACACCGGATGTAGCTATCGTTGATCCTGAGCTGGCTGAGACAATGCCTAAAAAGCTTGTGGCTCACACCGGAATGGATGCTATGACACATGCTATCGAGGCCTTTGTTTCTACAGCTGCTTCTGATTTCACAGATGCCCCGGCTCTTCGTGCCATGACTCTTATTAAGGATAACCTGATTCAGTCCTACAACGAGGACAAGTCAGCAGGAGATGCTATGACATCCCGTGACATCATGCACAACGCACAGTGCCTCGCAGGAATTGCTTTCTCAAGCGCCTCACTTGGAATCGTTCACTCTATGGCTCATAAGACTGGTGCAGCATTTGCAGACTACGGCGCTCACATCATCCACGGCGCTGCAAACGCTATGTACCTGCCAAAGGTTATCGCCTTCAACGCTAAGGATAAAAGAGCTGCAGAGAGATATGCATTCATTTCTGACTATCTCGCACTCGGCGGCACCTCAGAGCAGGATAAGATTGCAAAGCTCATCGACCTGCTTCGCGGCATGAATGATAAGCTGAACATTCCTCACTGCATCAAGAACTATGGTGCTGACAGCTATCCTACAGAGCAGGGCTTTGTTCCTGAGGAGGTATTCCTCGAGAGGCTTCCTGAAATCGCAAAGAATGCTATTCTCGATGCCTGCACTCTTACGAACCCACGTCCACTGAGCGCTGACAATAGCGAGGACATAGAGCTTATGGAGAAGCTCCTCAAGGCATGCTACTACGACTCAGAGGTTGACTTCTGATAACGTTTATTTTTCACTGAAGTAAAGGACATCCGGGCTCCGATGGAGGCCGGATGTTTTGACCTAGGGACTGACTTGAGTTAAGCTTCAAAAAATAAACGCACAATGGATATACTCGGGAGATTTTTATGAACAAGAAAAAAATAATCGCTGCTGGGACAGCTGGAGCTGTTGCACTTACGGCATCGGTCGTCGACCTGAAGCTTGCAGAATATGTCGGCGAGATCAAACGGCAGACACTTGACGAGGCATACGAATGGCAGAAGGAGCACTACGATGTCTCTTTCTTTGATGATCTGAAGAAGGAAGATTACGTAGTCGCATCGTACGATAATTACGAGCTTCATGTGATCTGCTGCTACGCCAAAAATCCATCAGACAAATATGTGATAATCTCACATGGCCACACCGATAACAGATACGGCAGCATGAAATACATGCAGATTTATCTGGACGCAGGCTATAACTGCATCATCTACGATCTGAGGGGACATGGTGAGAATAAAAAGACCTTCTGCACCTACTCGATACGTGAGTCAAAGGACCTCAATTGTCTGATAGAAGACACCTATCAGAGATACGGAAAAGACATCTATCTGGGACTGCACGGCGAATCCTTGGGAGCCGCCACCTCAGTCGCAGTTTTAAAATACAAACCAGACGTAAAATTCGTTGTAGCCGACTGCGGCTTTTCAGAGATTGAAAGCGTGATAAAAGGCGGAATGACAGGAATGCATCTTCCTCAATTCCTATTTGGACCGGTCGCAGCAGCATACAAACTCAAATACGGATACTCCTTAAAGCAGGCGAGACCAATCAATTCGCTTGATGAAAACAAGGTCCCGGTCTGCTTTATCCATGGAGCAAAGGATGACTTTATCCTGCCAGACCACAGCCGTAAAATGTACGCGATGACAAGGGGCTACAAGGAGCTGCATATAATTCCGAAGGCAGAGCATGCGGGATCGGTACTTACCGCGCCAGAGAAGTACTGTCAGATAGTTCAGTCTTTTTTAAGCAGCATTCAGACTGTCGGCTGATTTTTTAACATAATTCTATGCCTGCCTAAAGGCTTACACAAGCTGCTGACAGACACGAAGACACAGCCAAGGCATAGAAAGGGAGGTTATATGAAACTCATCCATTTAGCTGATCTTCATCTCGGGAAACGGGTCAACGAATTCCCGATGATTGAAGACCAGAAACACATCTTAGGAGAAATCCTGCACATCATTGACAATGAGAAGCCTGACGGCATCATGATAGCCGGCGACGTCTACGACAAATCAATTGCTTCGACAGATGCGATAAAGCTCTTCGAGGACTTTCTGCTGCAGATTGCAGAGAGGAAAATCAAAACCTACATCATCAGCGGAAATCACGATTCAGCCGAACGACTCTCGTTCGGATCGAAGTTTATCGAGAAGAGCGACATATACATCGCAAGAGCTTACAATGGTGAAGAGCCACTGAAACCACATACCCTTACCACCGGAGATGTCAGCGCCGATATCTACATGCTGCCATTCATCAAGCCTGCAGATGTCAGGAACGCCTTCTCAGAAAAAGGCATAGAGCTTGATAACTACACAGATATGATGAAGGCTGTCATAGATGAAACAGCCCCTGACCCGACGCACATCAATATTCTGATTGCCCACCAGTTTATCACCGGCGGCATGCGGTCGGACTCCGAGGAGATATCGGTCGGAGGCCTTGACAATATCGACGCAGACGTATTTGCGCCATTCGACTATGTAGCCCTCGGCCATCTGCACGGTCCGCAGAAGGTGTCGCGCGATACGATAAGATACTCAGGTTCGCCACTCAAATATTCATTTTCAGAGGAACATCAGCATAAATCAGTCACGATAGTTGAGATAAAAAGCAAGGACGATATCAGTATCAGGACAGCTGATTTAAAGCCTCTCCATGACCTGAGAACCATAAAGGGCACATACGAGGATCTGACCAATCGTGAAAAAATAAACGGCAACGATAGTGATGACTACATCCAGGCAGTTCTTACAGACGAGGAGGACGTCCCGGACGCAGTAGGGAAGCTCCGCAGATTCTACCCGAACCTGATGCATCTCAAATATGACAACACCAGAACCCGGGTCAATCAGGAGCTAAGTGACGAGGTAGATGTCGACAGCAAAACTCCTCTTGAACTTTTTGAAGAGCTCTATGAAAAAATAAACAACCAGCCGATGAACGAGGACCAGAGGAATCTTGCGTCATCACTTATAGAAAAAATCTGGGGGTGAAGTTATGAGACCATTGAAACTTACTTTATCAGCTTTCGGATCCTATGCTGGCAAACAAACGCTAGATATGGACGCCCTGGGCGGGAGCGGTCTTTACCTGATCACAGGAAAGACCGGTGCCGGAAAGACAACGATATTCGACGCAATCACCTTTGCGCTCTACGGCTCAGCAAGCGGCGACAACAGAACGCCTGCAATGCTGCGCTCGCAGTATGCCGACCCGAAAACACCAACCTTTGTCGAGCTTTTATTTTTACATCAGGGAAAAATATACCGCATCAGAAGAAACCCTGAGTATCAGCGTCCAAAGGCCAGAGGCGAAGGGTTCACGAAGCAGACCGAGGAGGTCGAGCTCGAGCTCCCTGACGGAGATATGCTGACCTCGAGGAAGGATGCGGATAAGAAAATCATTGAAATCCTAGGGCTTACGAAGGACCAGTTCTCAGGTATTGAGATGCTCGCTCAGGGCGACTTCCAGAAGGTGCTTTTAGCAGATACCAGGACAAGGCAGGAGATTTTCAGCAAGCTGTTCAAGACTGCAAACTTTCAGAAGCTTCAGGATCAGCTTGTCACTGAAAAAAACAACGTCTCACATTCGATGGATGAAGCAGCTAAAAGCCTGTCACAGTTCATGAGTGAGATCATGTGCGATGAAAGTGATCCGCTTTTTGAGGAAACTTTAAAAGCGAAGAATGATGAGCTTCCAAATGCAGACGTCCTGAAGCTTCTCGAAAATCTCATCACATCTGATAGCGAAAAAAGAGAAGTCTTAGCCCAAACAAAGAAAAAGCTTTCTGACCAGATCGATAAAATCAACAACGATATCGGAGAAGCCAAAAAGACTGAGTCTATCAATACTCAGAGATCAAAATACAAAGCTGAATTTGACAGCAGCACTCCTCTCGCTAAGCAGGCCGAAAAGGCTGCTGAAGAGGCTGCCTCGGTTCTTAAGGCGAACAAGGACAAATATCTGACAGCCGCAGCTGCAATCGAGAGCACTCTTGAATCGTATGATGCCTATGAAAAAGCTGTCGCTTTAAAGAATGCTGATTCAAAGCAGCTGAATCTGCTTAACAAAAAAATTTCGACTTACCGTGAAAGTGTGAGCTCCTTAAAAGATGAGCTGAAAGCCGAAAAGGCTGAGCAGAAGGCTCTTGCCGGCACTGATGCAGCCATTGAAAAAATAAACGCTGAGCTCGAAAAAATCTCTGGCCAGATTCAGAAGCTTGAAGAGCTCGAAGAAAAATCAGCTGAGATAAAAAGGCTTGGCGTTGATTTTTCAAAGAAAGAAGATAAATATAAATCTGCGGCTGCTAAGGCTCAGGAAGCTAACAACACTTACACTTCCCTGCACCAGGCTTATATCGAGGGGCAGGCCGGCATTCTGGCGGAATCACTTGAGGACGGTAAGCCTTGTCCTGTCTGCGGCTCGACTGTTCACACTCACCCTGCCACCAGACGTGACGATGTGCCTTCAGATGCAGAGCTCGAATCAGCCAAGAATAAACGTGATAAGAGTGAAACGCAGGAGTCGGATGCAAGAGCTGCTTTTGAATCTGCAAAGAGTCTTCTGCAGAGCAAGAAGGACGATTTCGGGATTCTTATTAAGGCTGCGACCGGTAGTGATGATATCGAAAATGCCGATTCTATCATCAGACAGAATTCCATTGAGCTCGCTAAAAACAGGAAGGATGCTGAAAGTCTGAAGGCTGCTGAAGAAAAAAAGAATGCAAGAAAAGCACAGCTCGACAAGGATATTCCTGAAAAAGAAGCGGCACTTGAGAGTTCAGAGAACCAGCTCAAAGCGGCTGAGAATGATATTGCTGCGCTTCAGGCAAAGGTTGAGGCTGAAGAAAAGCACACGCAGGAGCTTAAAAGTGGTTTAAGTTTTGAAAGCCGTAAAAAAGCTGAAGCTGAGGCTTCCCGCTACAAAAACTATGCAGAACAGCTCCAGCAGGATTATGAGAATAAAACCAAGGCTTACAATGATCTGAACCAAAAGATGACTGACCTCTCAGGAAAAATCAGTTCTCTGGAGGATCAGCTTAAAAGCGCACCTGATCTCGACCTGACTGCGCTGACCACGCAGCTCGCGGCCTGCAGGAAAAATCAGACCAGGAATGAATACATGCAAAACGATGTAAATATCCGTCTCGATACTAATTCGAGGGTGAAGCAGAGCATAAGTCAGAAATCAAAAGAGCTTTCCGATTTAGAGAGTAAATTTGTCTGGGTTGCTGCCCTCGCGGACACCGCCTCCGGTAATGTCACCGGCAAACAGAAGATTGCTCTCGAGACCTATATCCAGTCGACCTATTTCGACCGGGTGCTTATCAGGGCGAACCGCCGTCTTTTAAAAATGTCCGACAGCCAGTATGAGCTCGAACGCAAAAAGGATGCTGACAGCCTCGCCAAAAAGACTGGTCTTGAAATCAATCTTTTTGACCACAATAACGGTTCAACCAGAGATGTACGGACTCTCTCCGGCGGCGAGATGTTCCTCGCCTCTCTCTCACTTGCGCTTGGTCTCTCTGATGAGATTCAGGCCTCGGCTGGCGGCATTCAGGTCGATACAATTTTTGTAGACGAGGGTTTCGGCACTCTCGACCCTGACACCCTTGAGCTCGCTTACGAGGCTCTCGCTTCCCTGACCGAGGGCAACCGTCTCGTCGGCATCATCTCGCATGTCGAAGAACTCGAGAATAAAATCGACAAGCAGATCCGCGTAACCAAAGACAGAGCCGGCGGAAGCAAGGCGGAAGTGATCGTATAAAACAGTGGCCCGCTAGTTTGCAGACTAACGGGCCTTTATCTATCAAATATACTGCAGGTTCTTCCAGCCCTTCAATTCTGAAAGCGAATCTTCATCTGCGCCCTCTTCTATCATGCTGTCCACATTTTTCCCTGGAGCTGCGAATGGAAGCTTGTAACCTTTTTTGAGGAATATAAGTGTCTCGTTGATGCCTGCCTTCACGTAGTGGTCACCCTTTGCGACTTCCTCTTCATCATAATCATCAAATGCCCTGAATCTCAGAAGTCGCATATCCTCCGGCACATAGACATAGCGGCCGTTTGCGTTCTGCTTATAGACCGGTGCTATCATCATGTAGTCTCCTACCATCAGCTGGTCCTCTGTCTCTAAAGCTCTGGTATCGCCTGCATACTCGAAGGCCAGTGGTCTGAAATACATGTCGTAGTTCTTTGCTGCCTTCATAAACTCTGAGTATATGTATGGCAGAAGCGCATAGCGGAGCTCTACAATTTTTCTGAAATCTTCGATGTGGCGGGTATCTGTGTGAGCCTTCACTGGGTTGTCCTTGCCATCGCGCACATCGTCGAAGTAATAATATTCCTGCCTTCTGGTTCCATCGCACGAATGATTTCTGAACAACGGTGTAAAAATAGAAAACTCCGTCCATCTCATTGCGAGGTCCTCGGTCGTATCATCTCCGAAGCCTGCTGTATCCGAGCCTGTATAGAGAAATCCCGACATATTCAGTCCCGGCATCTGCTGCATCGCAAGCAGGATATGGCTCCACCATGACTTGTTGTCACCTGTCCACACTCCGCCGTATCTATGCATTCCGATATATGAGGAACGTGAGAACATCAGGTATCTCTTGTCTGTTCCCTTGTCTTTTCTGTATCTGTCAAAGGCCTCACCAGCGGCTCTTGTCATATAGAATCCGAAGAGGTTGTGTACCTTGTCGTGGCGTATATTTTTACCATGGAAATTATGATAAAAGCTTCTGTAATCCACCGGGTTGTTATCGATTGTCCCAACAAGGTCCTTAAACTCAAAGAAGGTATTGATATCTAAGTTTTTGCCCTTGTAATCTTCTATTTTTTCAAAAACCTCCTTCAGGTGCTCATCTGAGTAAAAAATAGCTGGCTCGTTCATATCGTTCCAGAAGCCCTCGATTCCCTGATCCAACAGGAACCTGTACTTGTCGCCGAACCACTTTCTCGCGTCATCGTTTAGAAAATCCGGGAAGTGTACTCTGCCTGGCCATACTGCTGCTGTGAAATTCTCGCCATTTTCTTTCCTGCAAAAATAGCCGTTCTTCACGCCCTCCTCATAGACATCATAGCCGTCCTCAATCTTTACGCCTGCATCGATTATCGGCACGAGCCTGATACCGCGCTTTTTCATCTCGGCTGTAAAGTCCCTGAAATCCGGGAACTTCTCGTCATCAGTCGTGAAGTCCTTGTAGCGCTCCATGTAGTCGATATCGAGGTAGATGGAATCGAGCGGAACTCCGGCCTTTTCGTATCTGTCAGCCACCTCTCTCACATCGTCCTCTGTTCTGTAGCCCCATCTGCTCTGCCCGAAGCCAAAGGCCCAGATTGGTGGAATATAGCTCTGCCCTGTAAGCCCTCTGAATTCGCGGACTATTGCACGAGGAGAATTCTCCCCATCACCAGTAATCTCATATATGTCAGCATCTAAGTCCGTAAAAATAATCCGCAGCTCCTCGTGAATCGTATATCCCACATCAAAGGTCAGATATCCCGGGTAATCGACATAGTAGCCTGCTGCCTTTTTTCCATCTGTGATTATGAAAAAATTCTGCGATGCGTAAAGTGAATGCTTGCCCTCTGTATGGTCCGGATCATCCGAATTATTCGCGGTATATGTCCAGCCTCTCTTATTCATGCCTCGGACTGTCTCACCAAGTCCATAGACCTGCTCATCATCCTTAAGCACAAGTGACAGCGTCTTCGCCGCACTGTCCGCCGCAAAACGTTCAAAAAGAGTTGCGTCATCAAGCTCTTTGTCTGTTGTGAAATGTCTCTCTGGCTCGATTTCCTTTACGACAGAACCAGTATCGATTGGGTTGTTAATCGTGATTTTTCTGATCATTGATTTCTCCTTTAATTTCTATAAGTTCCACTGCAAAAATTATATCATGTAGAATTCCCGATGTCATTGCCTGTGCGAATCTTTCATAAAACCTTAAGAATTGCATTTTGTTATTATAATTTTCTTGGAGAAAGCATGTTAAATGATGGGAAAGAAAAGCCAGTCCTCTGTAAAGGACCGGCTTTCTTTTTGCATTGAATTTGGTATTGTGATTGAACGATACTTCAAACGTAAAAAATAGCCACCATATGCCCAAGATGCGACTATTTTCCAGTTTAGCCTACTGGCTAACCTTCTATCAACAACACCTTTTATAAGTATATGATAGGCAGTTCTGTGATTTTGTCAAGAAGCAATTAAATACCGCTTTACATTTTTTATTGTTTAAAAAATTCATTGAAATCACAGTCAAATATATCTGTCAGAGCTATCAGCATATCTACAGTTGGATTGTTCCAGCCATTTTCTACCTTACTAAATATTCCCGTAGTCACATTCACATTCATTACCTGAAGCTTTGCAATAACTTCAGTTGCTTTCATACCACGTTCTTTACGTAAGCGACGGATATTCGTTCCTACAATTGGATTTAAATGTTGGTTGATTCGTTCAGCCATTTCTTCACCTCGGAAAAATTATTATCCAAAATGGAAGAAAAAAGTGTCCAAAATGGAAGTTCTATGATATAATCAGAACATCAGAGATAAAGATTTGTGAAAGGAAATATTTTGAAAAGATTGATTGCTAAATATAAGGATGTCGTACCATATCTGATTTTTGGTATCCTGACAACTTTAGTAAATATTGTTTCTTACTGGATGCTGGCACATCTTCTTAAAATCGGTGTTATGCCATCAACAGTTATTGCATGGATTCTTTCGGTTTTATTTGCATATGTAACAAACAGAAAATGGGTTTTCCACAGTACTGCAAAAGCCGTTTCTAAAATACTAAGGGAAATGGTTTATTTTTTTGGTTGTAGGCTGGCAACAGGCCTTTTAGATATGCTGATTATGTATATTTTTGCAGTCAGGATGCAATTTGATGATACCTGGGTAAAAATCCTTCCTATAATGTCAAGCCCCAAATTACGATTTTTAGGGATTTCTTTGACAGG
>SAMEA3663052__coassemble_469_pt1 | contig 29927 bp, 21 predicted proteins | sample SAMEA3663052__metabat2_low_PE_012 | metagenome-assembled genome bin SAMEA3663052 (sample SAMEA3663052) | pig gut metagenome | biome: pig gut; feature: pig-associated habitat; material: faeces | place: France | collected 2012 | reverse complement strand
AAAAACGTGTCATTTTTTTGAGAAAATTGATTTTCTGAATTGATTTTCGTTTTATTTTTTCCATGATAGAATTGGGCTTCGGGGAAAGAATATGTATAATAAGTGTGTTACTAATAAAAAGATTACTTTAGTAAATTTTTATGCTGGGTGGTATAATTAACAGAAGTAAAGACAATGCCATTAGAAACGGAGATTTTTATATGTCAGAGGATCTGAGCAGAAAAGAAATCCATTTTACAGAGGATATGGTAAAGCCTCTCTTGGAGACGAAGTTTATAAAGGTATATGACCTGCAGTATAAGGAGGGTAAGCATTATTACAATGCGACCCGTAAAGAGAAGAAGGATTTGACTGCTCTGCAGTCGGACGATGAGTTTAAGGCTGGAATTCCTGACGCGGTAAGCTGCTATGTGATACTTGAGTTTCCTGATGACGAGCCGAGGCTTCTTACCTTTTATGAATTCAGATATCCGACAGGCAGGTATCTGCTGAGTATTCCTGCTGGGCTTATAGACCCTGCTGATAAAGAAACAGATGATCCGGTGCTTTCGGCTGCAAGGCGTGAGATAAAGGAAGAAACCGGGATTTTAGTAAAGGATACGGATATTTTTTACACGCTAAATCCGATGGCCTTCAGCTCACCTGGCATGACTGATGAGAGTAATGCGCTGGTATGTGCAGTTGTAAGGCTTGACGATAAAAGTGCCTTAAATCATAAAGGAATAGAAGGCTCTGAAAAAATGGAGGGCTTCAGGCTCTTAAGTAAGCAGGAAGCGCTTGACATCATAAAGTCAGGCAGGGATGAGTTCGGGAATACATTCTCCCTAATGACCTGGTCAGGACTTATGTATTTCGTTTCGGATCTGTGGAAGAATTGAATTTCCGGCTCCGCATTGTATTTTATTTCCTGGAAACATCCTCATATAGCAACAAAAGCCAGGGTAAAAAGAAAAATCCTCTCCGGATTCATCCGGAAGGGACTATTATTCTAAAAAAACACTCAGAGAGCAGGCCCGCATTCTTGACTCCTAGCGCGCAGCCAGGTGGGTTGCCGCAACAGACCTTCAGCCCTCTACTGGAAGCGGGGCGAACCCGAACTTCTCTGCACAAGTGCATACACCGAAGCCCGACATCCGGCCTGTTATATAGGGATCCCGATTTAAAGTAATTGTAGGTTCAAAAACTACGGGAAAACGAGCTCTCTGAGCTTGATTCTATTTTAGCCTTTATACCTTGAAAAATCAACAGCGAATTCCCGGCAGATATTTGACAACAGAGGCGTTTTCGATTATCCTATAGGGTGGTTTAAACCCAAAAAGAAAAAAGGAGTACCTAGTGATGGTTAAAGAAAAGCTCGAAGAGATAAGGCAGAAGGCCATAGCTTCCATTGAAGAAGCGAACGATGCAGATTCCCTGAACGACATAAGGGTAAAGGTTTTTGGAAAAAAGGGTGAGTTTACCCAGGTCCAGAAGGGCATGAAGGACGTAGCTCCTGAGGACAGACCAAAGGTCGGTGCTATGATAAACGAGGCCAGAGCCGCTATCGAGGAGAAAATGACCGAGGCCAGGGAGAAAATGCAGCAGAAGGCACTTGAAGAGCGCCTTAAGAGAGAGACCATCGATGTCACTCTCCCTGCAAAAAAGAACAAGATCGGTCACAGGCATCCTAATACGATAGCGCTCGAAGAGGTCGAGAAGATTTTTATCGGAATGGGCTTTGACGTAGTTGAAGGACCGGAGATCGAGAAGGACTACTATAATTTCGAGGCGCTGAATATTCCGGCCAACCATCCGGCAAAAGACGAGCAGGATACTTTTTATATAAATAAAGATATACTTTTAAGAACACAGACATCACCTGTACAGGTACGTCAGATGGAAGCCAAGAAGCCTCCTATCAGAATGATCGCACCTGGACGAGTTTTCAGAGCAGATGAGGTTGACGCTACTCATTCACCATCCTTCCATCAGATCGAGGGAATGGTAATAGATAAGGGCATCACCTTCTCAGATCTCAAGGGAACGCTTGAGATGTTCGTACACAAGCTTTTCGGAGAGGACACCAGGGTAAAATTCCGTCCTCATCACTTCCCGTTCACAGAGCCATCAGCAGAGATGGATGTCAGCTGCTTCAAGTGCGGTGGAAAAGGCTGCCGTTTCTGCAAGGGTGAGGGCTGGATCGAGATCTTGGGCTGCGGCATGGTACATCCGAAGGTTCTTCGCATGAGCGGCATTGATCCTGACGTTTACTCAGGCTTTGCGTTCGGCGTAGGACTTGAGCGAATCGCTCTTCTTAAGTACGAGATCGATGACATGAGACTGCTGTACGAGAACGACATAAGATTCCTCTCTCAGTTCTAAAGAGAGTACTTATTATAACTTTCGATTATATGAGGGGAGAGGATGACGGTTGCTTCGATGCGGCTTTGAGCGAGCGTCGGTACTTGGCGGCTGTATTTTAGCCGCCTATGTACCGCTACGTGAGCGATAGAGGCGCGAGACGTCCGCAGCGAAGCAAGCCGGCATCCTCGACCCGTCAATACAGGCATGAAAGGATAAAAAATGCGAACATCACTTAAATGGCTCCAGTCGATGGTGCCGGGACTTACCAATGACCCTCAGGAATTCTGTGACGCAATGACGCTTTCAGGCTCAAAGGTAGAGTTCTATACAGTATTAAACAAAGACTTAGATAAAATCGTAATAGGTCAGGTAAAGAAGATTGAGAAGCACCCTGATGCCGATCACCTCGTTATCTGCCAGGTAGATGTAGGAGATAAGACAATCCAGATCGTAACAGGTGCCCAGAACGTCTCAGAGGGCGCAAAGGTTCCGGTCGTATTAGATGGCGGAAAAGTAGCCGGCGGCCACGACGGCAGCAAGACTCCGGGCGGAATAAAGATCAAAAAGGGAAAGCTCCGCGGAGTAGAATCAGATGGTATGATGTGCTCCATCGAGGAGCTTGGCTCATCAAGAGAGGTATTCCCTGACGCGCCGGTAAACGGACTCTATATAATGGATGATGACGCGCCGGTAGGAGCAGATGCTGTAGCTTACCTGGGACTTGACGATGTAGTTATCGAGTACGAGATCACAAGCAACAGAGTAGACTGCTTTTCTATCATGGGACTTGCCCGTGAGGCAGCAGCTACCTTTGGACTTCCTTTTAACCCACCAGAGGTAAAGGAGGTCGGCGACGATGATGATGTGAACAAATACATCTCAGTCGATGTCGAAAATCACGACCTCTGTAAGAGATATACAGCAAGAGTCGTTAAGAATATTCATCTCGCGCCGTCACCGAAGTGGATGCAGGAGAGACTCAGAAGCCAGGGTATCCGCCCGATAAATAACATCGTAGATATCACAAACTACGTGATGGAAGAGTACGGACAGCCTATGCATGCCTATGATCTCGATACTATCGCAGGTCATAAGATCGTTGTAAAAAATGCCACCGACGGAGAGAAGTTCGTAACCCTCGATGGCAAGGAGCATGAGCTCGACAAGGATATGCTTATGATCTGTGACGGTGAGAAACCGGTAGGACTTGCCGGGATCATGGGCGGCGAGAACTCGATGATCACAGATGACGTGAAAACTTTTGTTTTCGAGTCAGCCTGCTTCGATGGAACAAATATCCGTCTCTCAGCCAAGAGACTCGGAACCAGAACAGAGGCGTCGGGTATTTTTGAAAAGGGCCTCGATCCGAATAACGCGATCGACGCCATGAACCGCGCCTGCGACCTCGTAGAGGAGTTCGGCGCTGGTGAGGTAGTCGGCGGAGTGATCGATATCTACCCTGAAAAAGTAAACCCTTGGAGAGTAAAATTCGAGCCTGATCATATCAACGCGTACCTCGGAACTGATATCCCGAAGGATCAGCAGCTTAAGTATTTAAAGAAGATAGAGCTTGGATACGATGAAAAGACAGAGGAGCTCATCATCCCGACCTTCAGACAGGATCTTCTCTCATTCGCTGATATCTCAGAGGAAGTAGCCAGATTTTACGGCTATGCAAATATCGCTACGACTCTTCCTAAGACATCGGCTACAGCAGGCGGCAAGTCCTTTAAAATGGAGATAGAGGATATTGCCAGGGATGTAGCTGAGTACTGCGGATTTTCACAGGCATACTGCTATTCATTCGAGAGCAAGAAGGTCTTCGACAAGCTTCTTCTCCCGGCAGACGCTCCGGAGAGAGCCGCAATCGAGATCGCAAATCCTTTAGGAGAGGATTTCTCAATCATGAGAACCCTGCCACTCAACGGAATCCTTACCTCTCTTTCTACGAACTTCAACAGAAGGAATGAGAACGTAAGCCTCTATGAGCTCGGCAATATCTATATCGCGAAGTCACTTCCTCTCACAGAGCTTCCTGATGAGAGAATGCAGTTCACACTTGGAAGCTACGGTGACGGTGAGGATTTCTACAGCATGAAGGGTGTAGTAGAGGAATTCCTTGACAGAGTCGGAATGGTCGATAAGGTTACCTACGATCCTTCAAACAAGAGACCATACCTGCATCCGGGCCGCTGCGCAGATGTAGTTTACGACGGTGAAGTGATCGGATACTTAGGAGAACTTCATCCTACAGTAGCTAAGAACTATGATATCAAGGGCCGTGTATATGTCGCTGTCATTGATATGCCATATATCGTTAAATTTGCGAACTTCGAGAAAAAATACACCGGAATCGCCAACTTCCCGGCTTCAACCCGTGACCTTTCACTGGTTATGCCAAAGAAGACACTTGCCGGAGATGTCGAGAAGATTTTCTATGCAGAGGGCGGCGATTACTTAGAGAGTGTAAAGCTCTTCGATGTATATGAAGGAGCTCAGGTAGCAGACGGCTATAAGTCTATTTCTTACAGACTCACATTCCGTGCCAATGACCGTTCACTTTCAGACAATGATGTAAATGCCGCCATGGATTCGATCCTCGGCAGACTGGCTCAGATGGATATTACTTTAAGAAAGTGAGGACATAGGATTCAGGAAATAGGATATAGGGAATAAAAAATCCCTGACCCCTAACCCCTAACCCCTAATTCCTATTTATGGAAACAGGATACAGTACAAAAGATTATTATTATGACCTGCCAAAGGAGCTTATCGCCCAGGATCCGCTGGAGGACAGAAGCTCCTCAAGGCTTATGGTCTTAGGCAAAAAATCAGGCCACGTAAGTCATCATCATTTCACAGAGATTCTCGATTTCTTACGCCCTGGTGACTGCCTCGTGATAAATAACACGAGGGTTATCCCGGCCCGTCTTATCGGAACCAAAAAGGATACAGGAGCTCATGTCGAGATCTTGCTCCTCAGGAGAAAACAGAACGACATCTGGGAGACACTTGTGCGCCCGGGCAAAAAGCTCCGTCCGGGAGCTGAGGTAACCTTTGGAGATGGAAGTCTTACAGCTACTATCCTCGATGTAGTCGAGGGTGGCGACAGGCTCGTGCAGTTCCACTACGACGGGATTTTTGAGGAGATCCTCGACAGATTGGGAGAGATGCCTCTTCCACCGTACATCACTCACAAGCTTAAGGACCGCGACAGGTACAATACTGTCTATGCGAAGTTCGATGGCTCCGCAGCTGCGCCGACGGCCGGCCTTCACTTTACAAAGGAGCTCTTGGAGCAGGTAAAGGAAAAGGGCGTAAATATCGCTCAGGTAACTCTCCATGTGGGATTAGGAACTTTCCGCCCTGTAAAAGTAGACGACGTCCGCCAGCACGAAATGCATACCGAGTGGTACCGTGTGACGCAGGAGACAGCTGACCTGATAAATAACACAAAGAAAAATGGCGGCCGAATTATAGCGGTAGGAACTACCTCTGTAAGAACCTTAGAGACTGTTGCCGATGAAGATGGACACATGAAGGCACAGGAAGGGGATACATCTATTTTTATCTATCCTGGCTACAAATGGAAGATAGTAGACGGCCTTATCACTAACTTCCATCTGCCTGAGTCGACACTTATCATGCTTGTTTCTGCTCTGGCGGGACGTGAGCATGTGCTTGCCGCATATAGGGAAGCGGTGAAGGAACGTTACAGATTTTTCTCATTCGGAGATGCCATGTATATAAATCCGGATGATTAAGGAAGCAGTATGGAAGTTCAACAGAAAAAATTCGACGTAAGCGGCTTTACACTGAAGATGATCGCGGTAGTCACTATGCTGATCGATCACATCGGTGCAGCCATTCTTGAGGGAGGTCTGGCGGAAAAGTATAATTCCCAGACGCTCTGGCTGCTCGATCAGGTATTAAGAGATATAGGACGGCTGGCATTTCCGCTGTTCTGCTTCTTCATAGTCGAAGGATTTCACTATACCCACGACAGGAAAAAATACGCGCTGAGGCTCACAATCTTTGCTGTCTTATCGGAAGTGCCGTTTGATATGGCTTTCGACCATACTTACTTCAAGCCTGATGATAACAGCGTAATGATCACCCTGCTGCTGGGACTGATCTCAATCTGGGTGATCAATACCCTGTTCACGAAATCGGCAGCCAGATTCGGCGGGGATATAAAAAAACGCAGGATCTGTGACGCGCTTTCTGTAATCGCAGTTATTGTGGGTGTGTACATTATCGAAGAGTGGGCATCAAGTGACTACGGCGCAGCTGGTGTGGTCACAATGATCATCATGTACCTGATGTATAAGGACAGGCTGTTCGGATTTGCGATTGCGGTCATCTGGCTTGGCCTTACCTGCGGCAATACAGAGCTGATTGCTGCAGTGAATCTGGTACCGCTTTATTTCTATCACGGAAGACAGGGCAGGAAGATGAAGTATTTCTTCTATGCCTTCTATCCGGCCCATCTTCTGGTACTCTCACTGATAGCAAAGGCAGCAGGCCTCTGGGCCTATCAGATGTGATAACTGACTACAGAAAGATCATATCTGCAAACATATTATACGAGGAGATTTTTTCATGTACGAAGACAGCATAGCCTTCCCGCACCTGCATATACTTTTAAAGCATGTCGGAAAGCGGCTTATGATTGGCAACTTCAGTATCGCCTTCTATGGAATCGTCATAGCACTGGGAATGGTGCTGGCTTTTATTTTTATCATGAAAGAGGCAAAGCGGGTAGGATATAAGCAGGATGACTTCATGGACTTGTTTATTTTCGGGATCATCTTTGGAGTCATTGGCGCCCGTATCTACTACGTGATTTTTTCATGGGATGATTACAAAAATAACCTGCTTCAGATTTTTAATATCCGTGGCGGCGGTCTCGCCATCTACGGTGGTATCATCGGTGGAACGATAACTGTTATCGTACTCTGCCATATAAAGAAGCTGAATTTCTGGAAATGCGCCGATGTGATAGTTTTCGGTGTTCTTATAGGCCAGATCTGCGGACGATGGGGTAATTTCTTCAACCGTGAGGCCTTCGGTGGTTACACAGATGGACTCTTTGCGATGAGAATTCCTATCGATGCTGTAAACCGCGCTCAGGATATCACAGCGGAGATGAAGGCAAATATCGTGACAGTAAACGGTATCGACTGCATTCAGGTTCATCCGACCTTTCTCTATGAGTCGCTTTTTAACCTATGTGTCTTCCTCTTCCTGCTCTGGTACAGAAAGAGAAAGAAGTTCGATGGCGAGATATTTTTCTTATATATCGGTCTCTATGGAATCGGCAGATCTATAATCGAGGGACTTCGCACCGATCAGCTTCTGCTGCCGGGAACTTCAATCGCGGTATCGCAGCTGTTAGGTCTCTGCCTTTTCGTAGGAAGCGCTGCATATCTCTGGTTCGGGCATTACAGAAGGATGATAAAGGAATGGTCGAAAAAAGAATAACCCAGGTTCAACAATTGGCAAAAGTGTGACTTAATGAACTAAAAAAGGCTTCATCTGATTCGAGTCAGATGAAGCCTTTTTTTCATAAATATTTTTGTAAAATCAATACCTACGCCTCTTGTCATAGATATTTGTGTAGAGGTCATAGAGGAACGAACCAGTCTTTCCGCGGGCCGGATGCTCATCGTCTGAAATATCCAGGTAGTATTTGTCATAGCAGTTGATGATTTTTGTGCCGCTGTCGTGAGTGTATTCGCGGATGAATTCGTGCCCGTATTCCTTGTGGACATGGCCGTGGAGCATGTACTTTGGCTTGTATCTCTCACAGAGATAATTGAAGCAACCAAATCCATGATGAGGAAGATCCTCGAGGTCACCGTAGCCCTCGGCAGGGGCATGAGTCACAAGGATATCAAAGCCATTGTGAAGCCGGATAGACCTCTTGAGCTTACGGATACGTGTAAGCATCTCAGCCTCGGTGTACATGTCCGGTCCCTCATGGTATCTTATAGAGCCGCCGAGTCCTAAGATACGAAGACCGTTGAAATCGTAGATTTTATCATCGATATCAGTACAGCCGAGAGGAGGCTTTCTGTCATAGCCTCTGTCGTGATTGCCACGGACATAGAGCAGCGGCACATTAGTCATAGTTACCAGGTACTGCAGATAGTCCGAATGCAGGTCACCGCAGGAGATGATCAGGTCTACGCCTTCGGTCATTTTTTTATCATAAAAATCCCATAATGCCTTGTCCTCGACATCGGCTAAGGCTAAAATCTTCATTTAAAACCTCACAGTTTGTTTTCAGGTTCAAGAGTTCCGCTGACTTCGACAGCGGCTTTGGCTTCGTGGTTCAGCTCAGACTCTATCGGAAGGCAGCCGAAGATATTGTCATTGAGCCAGGTCATCGTAAGAATCTCCTCGTTTGAAAGCTTAGGAGTCGCGAAGCCCTTGACCTTCTTTTTATTCTGTTCCCAGATCTCACCGTAGAACGGATTGAGCTCGTCTCTTGCCATAGACTGCTTTATCACATCCATGAGCTTGTAGCTCTGATACGGCAGATGAGGGGAGAGGATGACATCGATAACTCCGGCAGAAATTCCCCACCAGTAGTTTAAGGCTTTTGTACCCTCGACCGGAGCATCGTCCCAGGTGCCGTCAAGGATCTGCTTTATGATAAGTTCGTAGTACTTGCCCCAGTCCCAGAGAGGGAAGGCCAGGTTATCAAAGGTGCCATTGCCATTATCCCTGTAGAGACCGAATTCACGTGAAGCCTCATTCGGTCTGATGAAGTCAGCACCTGAGATCAAGTCGACCTGCATTTCATTGAAGTAGGCCCTCCAGTCAAAGTTCTTTACTGATGACCAGGCCAGATAGATCTCGGACTCAGGATCAGCCATAGAAGCGCCAATCGCAAAGGCGTTTATCTCTGAGACTGAACCAAAAATAGGGTAGCTGGCGAGGTAACCAATCCTGTGTCCTCTGTTTCTGGTGCCTGCTAAAAATCCCATCAGAAACTTCGCTTCGTACATCCTGCCGTAGTAGGTGCGGACTGCGTTTTGGGACAGGTTCACTGAGCAGTTGAAAAACTTGACATCAGGGAAGTGCACAGCACTCTTAAGTGTCTCGTTCATCTGGATAGGAGATACTGTAAAAATAAGCTCTGCCCCGTCATTTACTGCTTCATCGATTCGCTGACGAAGGATTTCGTCAGTAGAGCAGTCATCGTATTTTTTCGTGATGACGGTCCCATCAGATTTCTGTTCTATATAGTTTCTACCAAGTTCGTGGCCGTATATCCAGCCGGAGGTCTCAGCAGGTCTCTCATACATGAAGGCGACCTTTAGAGGCGACTTTGGTGAATAAGATGGCTTTCTGGTAAGCAGGCTCGTGATCACATTTGTGGTTTTTTCGACCTCGGCCGGATGCTCTACGATCTCTACGGAATCGGAGTCGCCTGTTACGACAAACTCGTCCCAGAGTTTTTTAAGCCTCTCGTGCATCAGGCTCTCGTCGACCTTCATCAGGTTTGTGCCGTAGAAACGCAGGTACACAAGGAAGGCGTCACCTGTCGTCATGTCGAGTCTATCACCGCCATCCTTTTTAAAGGCTTTGCGGAAGAGGTTATAGTCTGTACGCAGGTCCTCGAGCTTTTCGGTAGGCCACGCAGTCTTTAAATCCATTCCATAGAAGCCGGCAAGCTTTGCATATCTGCCTTCCTCTGAAAATGAGATATCATAGAGAGGAGCGACCCGATAAAAATCGAGAAATTCGAAGTAAATCTTATTCTCAGGGTCGTCTGTCCTCTTTGGGATAAGTCTGGTCACGTCCGCAAGAACAGTCTCAATACCCAGGAATTCAGATACAGATACCCTCTTGTTTCCCTCCTGTACATAGAAGGACCTCATGTACTCATAGGCCTTGATAGGTTCGCGGATACCTTCGGTTACAGCCGAATCATAGAGGTTGGACCACTTTACAGCGAACTCACTGTCAGGCTCAAGAAGCGGCATGAAGTCACTCGAGAAGGCCTCAGTCCTGCCTTTGGTCTTTGTACCGCGGATATTTTCAATCGGGATTTCAACCAAGCCCACATGCTCCTCGGATACATCGGACTGCTTTACAATCTCGTCAAGTACCGGAAGATACGGATATCTGCCTCGTCCTGTGTCCCGTCTGAAGGTTTTTTCTCCCCGTCTTTCAGCTCTGTTATAATCGTCAATCATAACGTCTCCTCAATTTCAGTCAATCAAATGGTTTTTTGTTCAGCTTCAGTGCTCTTCCCTCTGACAATATATGATTATACACGAATAGAAACGATTATTGAACATTTTTCAAAAAAAATTATTATGGAAAAAACATTTCCAGAATGGTAGCATAATAAAAGCAAGACTATGGATTATATTTTTCTGGAGGGACAAATGGCAAATATTCAGCCTGAATTAAAACGAGGCGCAGGTATCCTTCTTCCGGTAAGCTCACTGCCGTCACCTTACGGTATCGGTACTTTCGGAAAGGCTGCCTATGATTTCATTGACGAATTGGTACGCGCAGGACAGTCCTACTGGCAGGTGCTTCCTGTAGGACCTACCAGCTTTGGAGACAGCCCATACCAGTCTTTCTCCGCATTTGCAGGAAATCCTTATTTTATAGATTTAGATACACTTGCAGATGACGGACTTCTCGACAGGGACGAGCTTAATGAGATTGACTGGGGCAGCAATGCGGATGATGTAGATTACGCGAAGCTCTACAACAATCGTTACAGGATTTTAAAAAAGGCATATTTCGCATTTTTATCATCTGATGACAGAAAAATAAAAGACCGCCACGGTGACTTCAGACAGTTCCGCGAGATCAATTCCGAATGGCTCAATGACTATGCACTTTTTATGGCCTTAAAGGATAGAAATAACGGAAAGAGCTGGCAGGAGTGGGATGACGATATAAAGTTCAGAAAGCCTGAGATCGTTTCCTATTACAAGGATCTCCTGAAGGAACAGATAGATTTCTACTGCTTCCTGCAGTTTGAGTTCTACAGACAGTGGACTCTTTTAAAGAGATATGCCAACAACCACGATATAGAGATTATCGGAGACATTCCTATCTATGTAGCCCTCGATTCTTCAGATGTATGGTGCCATCCTGAGAACTTCCAGCTCGATGAGCACTTGGATCCGATAGAGGTTGCAGGCTGCCCTCCAGATGCTTTCTCAGATTATGGACAGAAGTGGGGTAATCCGCTCTATGACTGGAAGAAGATGAAGCAGGATGGCTTCACCTGGTGGAAGAAGAGAATGGCTTCCGCAGCAAACCTCTATGATATAGTTCGAATCGATCACTTCCTCGGAGTAGTCAGATATTACTGCATTCCTTTAAATGGTGATCCGGTAGACGGCCACTATGAGGAAGGACCTGGACAGGATCTTACAGACGCTATCTCAGAGGTTATGGGTGATTCAAAGATCATCGCTGAAGACCTCGGAGTTGTAGTTCCAGGAGTAAAGACACTACTTAAAAAGACTGGCTATCCTGGAATGAAGATCTTAGAGTTCGCCTTCGATGGCAACAGACAGAACGAATACCTGCCTCATATGTATGACAGGAACTGTGTTGTCTACAGCGGAACTCATGATAATGAGACCTTAAGAGGATATTTCAAGAGCCTCTCTCCAATGGGCTATCAGTATCTTCTCGACTATACAGGCTCAGAGGATGAGAAGGGCCTGATTGAGAGAATTTTCCGTATGGCATACATGAGCGTGGCAAACACGGTTATCCTTCAGATGCAGGATATCCTCGAGAAGGACAATTCAGCACGTATGAATCTCCCGTCCACTATCGGAACGAACTGGAGATGGAGAATGACCAAGGGAGAATTCTCTGAGGAAAAGCAAAAGGAACTCAGAAAGCTCGCAGATACATATTCAAGAAATGAGAACAGAAAGGTGAACAAAGGACAGATGGTAGCAGAGACAGTAAAGAAACTTTACAACAAGGATATCAGGAACTGCTCAGACGAAGAGATCTATATTGCGCTTCTTCACCTCGTGCGTGACATGGCTGAAGAAAAGCGTTCAGAGGCTGGAAAGAAGAAGGTTTACTATATTTCAGCTGAGTTCCTTATCGGAAAGCTTTTATCCAATAACATGTTAAACCTCGGAATCTTCGACGATGTAAAGAAGGAGCTTGCTGATAACGGCAAGGATATCTACCGTATCGAGGAGATCGAGAATGAGCCATCACTCGGAAACGGTGGTCTTGGAAGACTTGCTGCCTGCTTCCTCGATTCTATGGCTTCTATCGGAATCCATGGAGATGGAATCGGAATCAATTACCATCTTGGACTTTTCAAGCAGGTATTTAAGGACAATCTCCAGAAGGAGACTCCAAACCCTTGGATCACAAAGGATTCATGGCTTATAGACAGACAGAAGGAGTACACTGTTGAGTTCAGATATCATACAGTACATGCTCACCTCTATGATATTCCTGTTACAGGCTATGAGAACAGAACCAACGAGCTGCATCTGTTTGATATCGACTCAGTAGATGAGCATATCACACAGGGCGACACGATAAACTTCAACAAGGACGATATAGAGAAGAACCTGACACTTTTCCTGTATCCGGATGATTCAGATGATAAGGGCAGAATGCTTCGTATCTATCAGGAGTACTTCATGGTAAGTGCCGGAGCACAGCTTATCATTGATGAGTGCATCGCAAGAGGCTCAAACCTTCATGACCTTGCTGACTATGCAGCAATTCAGATCAACGACACACATCCATCAATGGTTATCCCTGAGCTTATCAGACTTCTGACTCAGAGAGGAATCGATGTAGACGAGGCTATTGATATCGTATCAAAGACCTGCGCTTATACAAACCACACTATCCTTGCAGAGGCTCTTGAGACATGGAACTTCGACTTCATGAATCAGGTAGTTCCACAGATTATGCCTATAATCACTATCCTCGATGCAAAGGTTAAGAACAAGTACAAGGACGCTTCTACATACATCATTGATGATAACAGGAACGTACACATGGCTTTCATGGACATCCATTTCAGCCACAGTGTAAATGGTGTTGCTTACCTGCACACTGAGATCCTTAAGAACACAGAGCTTCATAACTTCTATGAGCTCTATCCTGAGAAGTTCAACAACAAGACAAACGGAATCACCTTCCGCAGATGGCTCTTAGACTGCAACCCAGAGCTTACAGAGCTTATCGAGTCAAAGATCGGAGATGGCTTCAAGAAGGATTCAAATGAGCTGAAGAAGCTTATGGACTACGTAGATGATAAGGAGACTCTTGAGGCACTCCGTTCTATCAAGGTTCACAATAAGAAGAGATTCGCTGACTTCATGAAGAAGAATCAGGGAATCGAGCTTGATGGACATTCAATCTTTGATGTACAGGTAAAGAGACTTCACGAGTACAAGAGACAGCAGTTAAATCTTCTGTTCCTTATCCATATGTACTTGGAGATCAAGAGAGGAAAGAAGCCGGTTCGTCCTATCACAGCAGTATTCGGAGCAAAGGCAGCACCAGCATATACCATCGCAAAGGATATCATCCATCTTATCCTCTGCATGCAGGAGATCACAGCAAATGATCCTGAGGTAGCTCCATACTTAAAGGTTGTAATGATCGAGAACTACAACGTTACAGCAGCTTCTATCGTAATTCCTGCAGCAGATGTATCTGAGCAGATCTCACTTGCATCAAAGGAAGCCAGCGGTACCTCGAATATGAAGTTCATGCTTAACGGTGCTGTAACTCTTGGAACTATGGACGGCGCTAACGTTGAGATCGCTGACCTCGTTGGCAAGGATAACATCTATACCTTCGGTGAGGATTCACAGACTGTAATCGACAGATACGCAAGAGGCGATTACAATTCACGCAGCTACTACGAGAAGGATCCTGTCCTTAAAGAGGCAGTTGACTTCATCGTAAGCGATACTGTAAGAAAAGTAGGAAATGCCGAGAACCTTGAGAGACTTTACAACGAGCTTCTTAATAAGGACTGGTTCATGACCTTCCCTGATTTCGAGGACTACTTAAAGACTCGTGAACAGGTATTCGCTGACTTCGAGGATCGTGATGCCTGGGCTAAGAAGTGCCTTGTAAATATCGCAAACGCAGGCTTCTTCTCATCAGACCGTACAATCGATCAGTATGATAAGGAGATCTGGCACACCAGATAATTTTCTTCTGCTTTACTAGAACTTAATATTTGTGTTAAAATAAGAGCAGTGTCTTTTTAAAAGACACTGCTTTTGTTGTCTATAAACATTTATTTTTTTAATTAAAGACGGATTATGGAAATACTTATAGTAGATGATGAGGCCATTGAGAGAAAGGGCCTTATAATGCTCCTTAAAAGGGAAAAAATAGACGCACACATCAGAGAGGCCGGCAACGGGAAGCAGGCTCTCGAGAAGCTTGAGGAAAAGCCGGCTGACCTGATGCTTACTGATATCAAAATGCCTTTCATGGACGGACTTGAGCTTACTGATATCTGCTCTAAGAAGTACCCTGATATGAAGATGGTTATTTTTTCGGGATATGGAGAGTTCGAGTACGCGAGAAAGGCCATGAAAAGTGGTGTCTCGAACTATATCTTAAAGCCTGTTGACCCGTCCGAATTTCATAAGACGATTGAGACTGTCACAAAGCAGATGAGCGAGGCAGCAGTAGAGAGCGAAAACCGTGACAGGAGAAGTGACTTCATCCTAGAGCACGTGATGCTTGAGCTGTTATACGGCAGAGAATTGGAGACCTTGGATCCGTCTGTTCGTAAAATGATCCCGGACGGCTTTGCCGAGGATATCACTGTGATGGTCCTGATGTCCTTCAACCACGATTTCTTCGGGTTGAAGTCGGTTAATTTTTCAGATGAGGTGAAAAAGAAGACCGGCCTCGATTTCTGGTGCGTAAATATCGATCCATCAAGCTGTGTTTTCCTGTTCTCTGAGGAGACAGGTGACAGAAAGGCCCTTGGAGATAAGCTAAACGAGGCAATTAACAGACTGTATGATGAGACCTCATATGTATCTGTCTCAGAGCCTCTTCCAGGCGGACACTCGAACCTTAAGGCGTTAGGCCGCACCTTTGACTCACTCGAATCACTGATGGAGAATAGGTTCTACTTAGGCGATGACCATGTATTCCTTGAGGGTGAGGAGAACGCTCCGGCTGATATTAATGACATAGATTCAGATGTCCTGATGAAGCAGATAAAACAGGATATAAATGTCAAGGATATGGTGGGACTAAGAGAACACTATGAGAAGCTCTGCGACAAGTATAAGAACAACACAGGATTTTCCCAGGTTTATGTGAAGTTCGTCTTTTCAAACCTGATGAAGGAGATCTACGACAATGTGCCTAAGGCTGACCAGGGCTCGCTTTCGGCTGATGTCGACAAGCTCTACAGGACGACTGATTTTTCTGAGGTCATGAATATTCTTGACAGAGGTATTTCACTTCTCGAGAAGAATTTTGACTTAAATCCGCAGACCTCTCATCGTGAGATAGAGACTGTAAAGAAGTACATCTATGACCATTACAATGAGGAGCTTTCTACGGAGCTTCTCGCTGAAAAGGTCTATATGGCTCCGAGTTACCTGTCACATGTGTTTAAGAAGGAGACAGGCCAGAATCTGTCGAAATTTATTAAATCTCTCCGCATGGAAAAAGCAAAGCAGATGCTCGAGGAAACTCACAATAAGATCGTAAATATCAGCTATGCTGTCGGATATCCGAATGTATCGTATTTCTGCCGCAGCTTCAGGGCCTATTTCGGTGTCAGTCCGCAGCAGTACAGGAGTGAGGAAGGCAAATAATGTTATCCCGTTTGCGCCGTATTTTTGACAGGAGATTCAGAGATTCACGCCTTATAAATAAGATCATGCTGATCTATGTCTCTATCAGCGTAGTCCCTATTCTTATTCTCGGGGCCTTTCTTGTCATGCAGGAGAGGAATACGATGCAGAGACAGCGTACGGAATCTATGAAAAATGCCCTTGAGCAGGCTGCCTACTCTGTATCCTCTGATATCCGCGTCTATAACAATCTCTCGGATTACGTGGCATATAACCAGACTGTAAGTGATGCGCTGACAGGATCGTATTCGAGTAAATACGATCTCTATGAGCAGTATGAGAAGACGATCGATCCTATACTTCAGTCGCCGTCTTATTTTTCCCCTGATATAGAAAAATTAAAGATCTACGTAAACAATGGTCTGCCTTCACATGGGGAGACTATAGCTCAGCTTTCCGATATCAAAAGTACAAAGTGGTACAAAGAAAATAAGGACTCACTGAACCAGTCCGTGACCTGGATCATAGACAGCAAAAAACACAAAATCAGGTCTGTCCGGACCATGCCACTTATGGAGATGAACAATGTCACTGCGCTCCTTTATATAGAAGTGAAATATAACGCCCTCTTTGACAGCTTCGATAATATCTGTCAGGATGGCCAGGGACTTGTGGTCTTAGATGAGAACGGCAATACTGTCTATCAGAAAGTAAACGGGGTTTCAGCAAAGGCTGTTCCTGTATCGAGGCTTATGAGCGGAGAGAGCAGATACGGTCATTTTTACATCGAGAGCAAAAAAATACAGGGTCTTCAGCTGACTGCGTATATGTATGGAAAGAACAGCTTCTTTATATGGCAGAATGTGCAGCTTGTTATTGTCCTTCTCGTGTATATCAGTATTGTTATTGCGACTCTTCTTATTGCGTCGAGAATGTTCCAGCGCTATGTCGTAAATGATATCACGAGCCTTGAGGCCAATATGGAGGAGGTCAAAAAGGGAAACCGTGCTCTTATGGTGGTTTCGGATTCGAAGGACGAGATAGGCGGCCTGATCCGCGGCTTTGGCTCTATGCTTGCAGAGATCAACAGGCTCATCAAGGAAAATTATGAGAACAAGCTGTCTCTTCGTAAGGCCGAGATGAAGGCACTTCAGGCGCAGATAAACCCTCATTTTCTCTATAATTCGCTTTCACTTATTAACTGGAAGGCTATTGAGGCAGGAGCTGATGATATATCAGAGCTTACTCTTGCGCTGTCAAGCTTCTACAGGACCTCACTTAATCATGGTAAAAATGTCCTCTCAGTTCGAGGTGAAATCGAGAACGTGAAGAGCTACATAAAGATACAATCGTTCATGCATGACAACAGTTTTGAAACGGTGGTAGATGTAGATGAGGATATTTTAGAATATGAGACCTTGAATCTGCTTCTGCAGCCGCTTGTCGAGAACGCGATAGATCATGGAATTGATATGAAGGAGGATGGCAAGGGCTTTATTAAGATTCTTGGCAGACAGACCGCGAACACCATTGTAATCACTGTTGAGGACAATGGGGTAGGAATGGATCAGAAGACAGCGGATAATATTATCACCTTTAAGAGCAAAGGATACGGCGTCGCGAACGTAAATCAGCGTATTGAACTGTTCTACGGAAAGCCTTATGGGCTAAGAATCAAGAGTGAACCTGGTAAGGGAACAAAGTGCACGATAACGATTCCAAAGAGAAAAATGTCATAAAAGCAGGACCGGATTCAAGAATCCGGTCTTATTTTTTACATGTTCAATTTTTATTCAATATAAAGACAAAAAAATTACATAAATCAAAAAATTCTTATATTTACGATTTGGGCATACAAAACTATAATAATCATTGTAAACAAGGAAATGCTTATTAAGGCCCTTACGCAAAGGGAGGGGCCGAGAAGGAGGAAATTAAGCATGAAGAAAAAAATCGTTAGTTTACTTCTTGCAGCATCAATGGTTGCTACACTTGGTGCATGCGGAAGCGGCTCAAGCTCAAAAGACAGCAGCTCATCATCAGCAGCTTCATCAGATTCAACTGCTAAGGCTGATGATCCGGTACAGACTCTTATCAAGAACACAACCGGAACTGTAGATCTCACACTCTGGTGCTCAGAGACAAAAGAGTATCAGACAGTCATGAAGGAGATCGTTGATAACTTCAAGAAGGAGTACTCAGATGTAGATTTCAACATCACAATCGGTTCTGAGTCAGAGTCTAACACAAAGGATGATCTTCTTAAGGATGTTGAGGCTGGTGCCGATGTATTCGCATTCGCTGATGACCAGACAAACGAGCTCGTTAAAGCTGGTGCTCTTCAGGAAGTTTCAACCACATACACATATGATCCGAAGGAGACAGATACAGATGGTTCTCTTGAGGCTGCTACAATCGACGGCAAGGTTTACGCTTACCCTATGACAGCTTCAAACGGATACTTCCTTTACTATGATAAGAGCGTTATCCCAGATGAGGATGCTGGTTCACTCGATAAGATCCTTGCAGACTGCGAGAAGGCTGGAAAGACATTCGGTATGGAGGTTTCAAACTCTTGGTACCTCTACAGCTTCTTCAAGGGCGCAGGACTTGAGGCTGCTTTAAACGATGACGGAAAGACAACAGACTGCAACTGGAACGCTACTGATACAGATCCTACAGGTGCTCAGGTAGCTGAGGCTATTACAGCAGCTGCTAAGAGCAAGGCTTTCAAGAACCTTGGAAACGATGATCAGATGGCTGCGATCAAGGATGGTAAGATGGCTGCATGTGTTAACGGTACATGGTCATCACAGACTGTTTCAGATGCTTGGGGCAAAAACCTTGGCGCTGCTAAGCTTCCTACATTCACAGTCAATGGTAAGCAGGTTCAGATGGGTTCATTCTCAGGATACAAGCTTATCGGTGTAAATGCTTACTCTAAGCAGACAGGATGGGCTATGCTTCTTGCAGAGTACATCACAAACGCTGAGAACCAGATGAAGATCTTCAAGGCTACAGGTGAGGGCCCAGCTAACAAAGAGGATCAGCAGAGCTCAGATGTTACTTCAGCTCCAGCTATCGCAGCTCTTAACTCACAGGCTGAGTTCGCAAGCCTTCAGCGTGTAGGTGCTAACTTCTGGACTCCAGGAAACTCACTTGGACAGTCACTTGTTGAGGGTAAGTACTCAGACGCTCAGAAGCTTCTTGATGAGGCTGTTGAGGGTATCACAGCAGAGGTTAAGTAATTAAAACCTTTAAGCATTAACTAAATATTTAAGCACAGTCTTAAAATATTCAGCTGCGGCCGGTATTAAAGCCGACCGCAGTTTTTTTCGGAACAGGCACACTTCAATTTTGAAAGAGAGAAACTATGGAAGAAGATAAGATCAGCCTTCGCCATTATTTTGTAAAATTTGGCACGGCCGTAAAGAACGGTAATATCTTTACCAAACTCTCGCTGATAATCATGGGTATGGGCCACTGGGCTAACGGTCAGTACATAAAGGGCTGCATCGTTACCGGAGTTGAGGCTCTCTTTATCTGGGCTATCTGTCTTATCGGCGGGACATACTGGCCAAAGCTTGGAACGCTTGGTACAGTTCAGAGAAAAGAGCAATTCGATCCTCTTACAATGCAGAAGACAGTTAACAATTTCGATAACTCCCTTCTGATCCTTCTTTTCAGTATTGTTGGTATCGTAATCGCTTTCTTCTTTGCCCTCTACTACATCTACAACATTAAGAAGATTTATGAGGTTCAGCAGAGAAAAGAAGCAGGTCTTCATGTAAACACATTCAGGGAAGACTGCCGTGAGATGATAAATGGTAAGTTCTATGTAACACTTCTTGGACTTCCTACTCTTGGTGTTATAATCATCAATGTCATCCCTATCGTTTTCATGACCTGTATCGGTTTTACCAACTACGATATAGATCATCAGCCGCCTACATATCTGTTTACCTGGGTAGGTTTAAAGAACTTCCACACCCTTTTCACTTCAAGTGTTTCTGATTCATTCGGATACGTATTCATCCGTATCCTTATCTGGACACTGATCTGGGCTATCGTAGCTACATTCACGACTTTCTTTGGTGGAATCTTCCTGGCAAAGTTCATCAACGATAAGAGAACAAAACTTCCTGCTATGTGGCGTACATTCTTCGTTATCACAATCGCCATCCCACAGTTCGTTACCCTTCTTCTCGTTGGTAAGATGTTCGGAAACAACGGTATCGTAAATGGTATCTGTTCCCAGATAGGACTTACCGGATTCCTTGAAGATTTAGGAATTATATCAAAAGGTCTTGGATGCATACCGTTCCTGTCGAAGCCAGGCTGGGCTCATGTAATGATCATCCTGATAAATATCTGGGTCGGTGTTCCTTATCAGATGCTTTCAGCTACAGGACTTCTGATGAATATCCCTACTGATCAGCTTGAGGCTGCAAAGATCGATGGTGCAAGTGAGAGACAGATTTTCTGGAAGATTACTATGCCGTACATCATGTTCGTCATGGGACCTTCAATTGTTACATCTATCATCGCAAATATCAATAACTTCAACGTTATCTACCTTCTGACAACAGATTACACCACAACGAATATGAGATTCGCTAACTCACATGGTAACGAAGTAGATCTTCTTATTACCTGGCTGTTCAGATTGACGAATAACTACTCGAACTTCAAGATGGCATCTGTTATCGGTATCATAACCTTTGTTATCTGTGTGGCACTCACACTCTTAAGCTTCTCGAAGTTCTTACAAGGTGACAGAGAGGAGGAATTCCAGTAATGGACAATACTAATACAGAAAAAATAGTTATAAAGGCTCCGGTCAGCAAAAGAATAGTAAGACCTATACTTCGCCATGTATGGCTTGGATTCCTGTCATTTATCTGGCTGCTTCCTATCGTATGGCTGTTTGTTACATCACTTTCAGGATATAAGGGTATCAATACAAACCATTTCTTACCACAGACATGGTCGCTTGCCAACTATAAGCAGCTCTTATTCCAGCCTGATACAGTTGCCAACTTCCCAGCCTGGTTTAAGAACTCAATGATCATCGGTGTTTTCACCTGTATCATTTCCAGTCTCTTTGTTATGATGACAGCTTACGCTTTCTCATGCATGAGATTTAACGGCAGAAAACAGCTGATGAGCTTCTCAATCACACTCGGTATGTTCCCTGGTGTTCTTTCAATGATCGCCATCTACTTCGTCATGAAGATGATCGGTCTGACAAACTCCATCGTAGGACTTATCGTAATCTATTCGGCAGGTTCCGGACTTGGATTCCTGATCCTGAAAGGATTCTTCGATACGATCTCAGGATCGCTTCGTGAATCCGCAAAGCTCGATGGTGCATCTGAGCTTACGATTTTTACAAAAATTGTCATCCCTCTTTCAAGACCGATGATTGTTTACACAATAATAAATGCTTTCCTGACACCTTGGATGGACTTCGTTATGGCACAGCTGATGATCCGCTCAAAGGATCCTAAGAACTGGACCGTAGCTATGGGTCTTTACAATCTCGTTCAGAAAACCCTTGTCGGCAAATACTTCTCAGTATTCTGCGCAGGAGGTGTAATGGTAGCTATCCCTATCTCAATCCTCTTCGTTCTGATGCAGAAGTTCTATGTAGAAGGAATCACCGCAGGTGGTGTCAAGGGCTGATTTCCCTCCCTCATTTATCATATAAAAGGAACCGCAGTATTGAACTGCGGTTCTTTTTTATTTATAATAGGCTCTATGTGGAAAAAAATTCTTTCATTGTTTTTATTGGTAATAATGACAGGAGGCTGCCTTGCCTCAGCAGTTATACAGAGGAATGGCGTTGAGGAGGATGCCGGATTTGCTGTTACTGGCGAGTGGTATGTCGCAAGGCACAATGCGCTGAGACCGTATCCTGAAACTATCACATACACTCTGGGCAAGCTTACAGGAAGCAGCAATTCTAATATGCCCGAGGGAGATACCTATGAGAACAATGCCTACACGAGATATTTAAAAAATAAACTAAACGTTCAGAATAAGGACGTATTTGAGACGAGCGGGAACAGCTACAACGAGCATGTCTCTATAGCAGTTGCATCCGGAAATCTGCCAGATGTTTTCCTGGTAGACAGTGAGGAAGAAGTGAAGAAGCTGGCAGATGAGGGCCTTATTGCAGATCTGACTGATGCTTATGATGACTGCACTTCAGTCCATGTGAAGAATATCTACGGTTCATATGGAGATACAATTCTTGAAAAAGCAAAGGTAGATGGAAAGCTCTATGCTCTGCCGGAAACAAGTGTCGACGATGGCCCATCTCTTCTCTGGATCCGTTATGACTGGCTTAAGAAGCTGAATCTGCCAACACCTAAGACTGTTTCTGATGTAAGGAGAATAGTAAAAGAGTTCATGGAAAAGGATCCGGGAGGAAATGGAGAAGGACAGACTACCGGGCTGGTGACAGAGCCGGGGCTCTATGGAGTAAGCGACTATTCGCAGGAATATCAGACAGATATTATTTTTTCATCATTTGACTCATATCCAGGGCATTGGATTTATAAAGATGGACAGCTGGTATATGGCTCTATTCAGCCCGAGACAAAGAAAGCACTTGAATATCTGCACGAGATGTATCAGGATGGCACGCTTGATAATGATTTTTTATTCCGGGATTCCGAGAATATCACAGAGCTGATAGAGAGTGGACGATGTGGCGCCTTCTTCGGACCATGGTGGTCGCCGAATTATCCGCTTATGGAGGCAATTTCCAAGGATTCTGACGCGGATTGGAGACCGTATCTGATCTCTACAGATTCAGATGGTGATACTTCATTTGCTTCGCAGAATCCAAATGGCAGATTCGTTGTTGTAAGAAAGGGTTTTGCACATCCAGAGATAGTCATGAAGATCGTATCGGCTCTTTTCGATTTCATGCCTTATGGTGATGAGAGCACAAAGGAGCTCGAAAGCTACTATTCTGACAATGTCGATGTGACTGCTAATCCACTGGGAATAAATGTGGACTTTAAGAATTCTCTTTCAACCTGCTACAATCATCTGCAGGGGGTTCTCTCACTTGGTGAGGATGAATCTGATCTGACTGTTCTCGAGGGCTCTTACTATAAGGCCTGCCAGGACTATCTGAAAGAGAATAACAGGAGACAGAAAGTTAATCCTAAAAACTGGGCAGTCTACACGTCGAGAATAGTTGCGGCGCACAGAATTTCCGATGAGAGGGTAAGAGAGGTAAAATCGGTTTATTTTTCCGAGACAAAAACTATGAGAAACAGCTGGTGGCAGCTTAATGAGCTTGAGAAAAAAGCGTTTATCTCGATAGTTACAGGGGATGAGCCTCTGTCTTATTTTGATGAGTTCGTCAGGGAGTGGATGAGCGAAGGAGGAAATAATATCACACAGGAAGTGAGGAAGGCAAATGAGTGACGTATTAAAGGATGGAGATTATCAGATACCTGTGACACTTAAAGGTGGAAGCGGAAGAGCGGGGATATCTTCGCCGGCTGATGTTCATGTGAAGGATCACAAGACTACAGCTGAGATCATCTGGTCTTCGCCCAACTACGACTATATGAAGGTCTACGGAAAGAAATACTTAAAGACCAACAAGAGTGGTAATTCGACTTTTGAGATCCCGATTGATGATATATCAAAGCCGGTAGATGTAATTGGCGATACTACGGCTATGAGCAAGCCGTATGAGATAGAGTATACTATAACCTTTAATACTGCAAAGGCTGAAAGAGTTGGCGGAAGCGTCTCAAATGTAAAGTACGTGGCTATTCCTGTGATGATTGCCTGCTTTGTTGTGGGGATTGTTATCGGCATCAAGGCTTCCAGGAAAATTAAGAAGGTGAAGTCAAATGATTAAAAAACTGATTCCGCTTATACTTTCGGTGGCGTTGATTTTTTCAGGATGCTCGCTCCTGCCTACCTCCGGTACAAAGAAGTTTGTCTACAATTCATCTGATGATGAGTCGGTAAGCGGTGTTGATGAACAGAAATTTTTGAAAGACTTTACTGCAAAGGGATTTAAGTTCGTCCGATACGAGGACAATAAAGAGGCGAAGATGTTCAGGATTTCTGAGTTTCAGAAGTACGGCAGGACTGTAAAGCTTCTTGTTATAAATGGAAATCAGAATTACCTGATCTGCCCTAAGGATTTCTCGGTGGATGAGGTGAAGTCTGAGTTTAGTGACGAACTTACTGTCATTACTCGGGGTGTTTCAAATATCTATCTGGCTGCGACTGCAGCCGGTGCAGATTTTCGTGCAATCAATGCGATAGGTGAAATTAGTTATTCAAGCATAAAAAGTGAAGACTGGTACGTGCCTGAGATAAGGGACGCGATGAAAAAAGGCACCATTAAGTTCGCGGGGAAGTATTCCGCCCCTGACTATGAGCTTCTGAAATCAAACAATGTTCCTCTCGCTGTCGAGTCTACCATGATTCTTCATACTCCGGCTGTAAGAGAGAAGCTGATAAAGCTCGGTATTCCTGTTTTCATAGACTATTCTAGCTACGAGTCCACTGCCCAGGCCAGGATGGAGTGGGTGAAGGTCTATGGGCTCCTTACAGGAAATGAGCAGGAGGCTTGGAGCTTTTTCGAAGAAAAATACAAGGATATAGAGGATGTAAGCAACCTTGAAAAAACAGGTAAAACCTGCGCTTTTTTCTCAATCGACGCATACGCCAATCCTGTCGTAAGGACCTCGTCTGACTATATACCAGCGATGATCAGGGACGCTGGCGGAAGCTACGTATTTACTGACATCGAGAATCCCAACAAGGACAGCCATTCCGCGCAGGTGAATATTACCTTTGAGGAGTTCTACAAGACTGCGAAGGATGCTGATGTGCTGATAATCAATACGACGATAGAAGGCGGCTTTTCTTCGATTTCAGATTTGGTAAAATTAAACAAGCTCTTTAATGACTTCAAGGCGGTTTCTACAGGTGAGGTCTATCAGACCAGTGCGAGCCTCTACCAGTCTGTAGATGAGAGCGCAGAGATAATTACTGATATGCACAGGATTTTTGCCGGCGAGGAGCCGCAGGAATTTTTTACGAGGCTTAGCTGATGACGCAGAAAAAGGACCTTAGTAAGTTTCTTAGAACGATAATCATCCTTGCAGCTCTGCTTGTGGTGTTCTTTTTTGTGACGCTCCTTACAGGCTCTGTCAGTGTCTCCTTTTCGGATTTATTTGATGCCTCTAATTCGATAGTTCATGAAATCAGGCTTCCGAGGGCGCTCCTTTCTATGATAATCGGTGGAGCGCTGTCGGTATCCGGTTTTTTGCTTCAGACCTATTTTAAGAATCCTATAGCTGGTCCATTTGTGCTTGGTATCTCCTCGGGTGCAAAGATGTTAGTTGCTATTCTTTTGTACCTGTCAGTATGCTTCTCGGTCCCTGTTACGTCGTTTGGAATGATAGCAGCGGCCTTTATTGGCTCGATGGTCGTTATATTTTTCTTAGTTATCATTTCAAGGCATATAGAAGGGATGTCGGCTCTTCTTATTGCCGGAATTATGACTGGCTATATCTGCAATGCCATCTGTGATCTGCTGGTTACTTTTTTCTCAGATAACGATGTCGTAAACCTTCATAACTGGACGAAGGGCAGCTTTTCGGGAGCAGACATCGGAAGTGTCAGAGTCAGTTTTTTGATTGTGATAATCTGCTTCGTTCTGGTTATGTGCCTTTCGAAGCCGATTGAAGCTGTCATGCTTTCGGAGTCATACGCCTTTACGATGGGTGTAAATGTAAAGAGACTGCGGCTTTTTATCATTATCATCAGCGGTATCCTGAGTGCCACAGCTGCGGCATTTGCAGGGCCGATTTCATTTGTGGGAGTCGCTGTGCCATTCCTTTCATCTAAGCTTTTAAAAAATACGAAGCCTCTTTTTGTGATCCCGACCTGCTTTGTCTTAGGTGCGCTTGTGTGTCTGATCTGTGACCTGATCGCCCGGACCGTTTTTGCTCCTACGGAGCTTAATATCAGCACTGTTACGGCGATTATCGGGGCTCCGGTAGTCATTTTTATGATCATCACGAATCGCAGAAAATGAAAAAATTGTGAAAAATAACTTGACAAAAAATAAAAAGTAGTTTATAGTTTGTTTCAACACAGACAAGGGCGTCTGGTGGGACTTAGTCTCACCAGACGTTTTTTTTTCGTATAGCTGGAAAAAGAAAGGAGACTATTAATTATGGATTTTGGGAGTTTTGAACCGACGACGGTCATCTGGGTGCTTATCTGTGGCGCCCTGGTTTACTTCATGCAGGCAGGCTTCGCCCTGTGTGAGGCAGGTTTAACAAGAGCGAAGAACACTGGTAACATTTTGATGAAGAACCTCATGGATTTCTGTATTGGAACTCCGTGCTTCTGGCTCGTAGGCTTCGGCCTTATGTTCCATGGAACTGGAAAGTTCTCTGGTGCGTTTGATTTTTTCATTAAAGGATCTTACACCGCGAACAACTCAGTTGTTCCACAGAACATGCCACTTTGGTGCTTCGTAATTTTTGAGACAGTTTTCTGTGCTACATCCGCTACTATCGTTTCCGGATCGATGGCAGAGAGAACAAACTTCAAGGCTTACTGCATTTACTCAGCCTGCATTTCACTTTTCATTTATCCTATCACCGGACATTGGGGATGGGGCGGAGGCTGGCTCGCTCAGCTCGGTTTCCACGATTTCGCCGGTTCTGCATTAGTTCATATGGTTGGTGGTACAATCGCCTGCCTCGGTGCCTGGATGCTTGGACCTCGTATCGGTAAATATGATAAGAACGGTAAGGCAAGAGCTATTCCTGGTCATAACTTAACTGCTATGGCACTTGGTGTATTCATTCTCTGGTTCTGCTGGTTCGGTTTCAACGGCGGTTCTACAATCGCTATGTCAAACGGCGAGAATGCGTTTGAGGCTTCTCTCGCATTCATGAACACAAACCTTGCAGCAGCAGTTGCTACTGTAGTTGCTATGATCTTCACCTGGGTCCGCTATGGTAAGCCGGATGTCTCAATGACATTCAACGCTTCTCTTGCTGGTCTTGTAGCTATCACAGCTGGTGCTGACTGCGTTACACCTGTTGGTGCTTTCTTCATTGGATTTGTATCTGGTATCATCGTTGTTCTCTCTGTTGAGTTCTTCGATAACGTAGCAAAGATTGATGATCCTGTTGGTGCTGTTTCAGTTCATATGGTAAACGGTGTCTGGGGTACAATCGCTGTTGGTCTTTTCTCAGCCGGATATGACGGAGTAGGAAAGGGTCTCTTCTATGGTGGCGGTTTCAAGCAGCTCGGCCTTCAGTTACTTGGCTTCATAACTATTCAGCTCTATGCTTTGGTTGTAATGTTTGTTGCATTCCTTATTATCGATAAGGCTATAGGTCTTCGTGTTTCAGAGGAGATCGAGATCAATGGTCTCGACTATGCAGAGCACGGTCTTACAAGTGCTTATTCAGGATTTGCTATCACTGATGTTACTGACATGGAAGTTGATGCAAACGAGAACACTGACCTCGGTGAGGATGATATCGCCAAGGCTTCACAGGCTCAGATTAATGCAGCAGTAAAGGTTCGTCAGGAGGCTCCACTTCCTGCAGATCTCGACTCTGGTATGCATAAGGTTACAATCATCTGCCGTCTTTCAAAGTTCGATGCATTAAAGAAGGCTCTGAATACAGTTGGTGTAACTGGTATGACAATGTCCCAGGTTATGGGTTCTGGTATTGAGCGTGGTTCAACTACAAAGTACCGTGGTGCTACTGTTGATTCTACACTTATTCCAAAGGTTAAGGTTGAGGTTATCATCGGAAATATTCCGGTTGATACCGTAATTGATGCAGCGAAGAAGACACTTTACACCGGTCATATCGGTGATGGTAAGATCTTCGTCTACAATGTAGCTAAGGTTGTTAAGGTCCGCACTGGTGAGGAAGACTTGAAAGCCCTTGCCGATGTGGAATAAACAACATATATCTTTTCTTTCCTTTTTCAGAGGCGGCTGGCAATCAGCCGTCTCTATTTTTTGTTAAATAGTACGGAATTAAAATTAAATCGGTGTTGTGACAGTAATTACGATTTTTCCTATACACCAGATTTATTATGAGATATTTGTTACCTGCCCTATTGATACATAGTTGTCAAAGAGGGCGCGAAGGTCAGTGCCTTCGTCTGCGGTGTATTTTCTCTCTCCAATGACATGGCAGATGTATCGGCCGGAGCCGTCAGGCTTCATGCTGTAGCTGTCATTGTAGAAAACATCTGAGGAGACGGTCCGGTCGCGGAGTATGCCGCGGCATTCGCTGAGCTTACAGTATGGGAAATTCACGTTCCAGATTTTGTTTGGAGGGAGCGGCTTGTCGATAAGCTCTGCTATGACATCTCTTAGGTAGTGATCAGTCACCTCGTGGCATTCATCAGCTCCCTCGGAGAAGGCGACAGCTCTTATCCCCTGAAAAGCAGCCTCAAGCGCACCGCCTGCGGTAGCTGAATACTGAAGGTCGGTTGCGGCATTGTAGCCGTAATTGATACCAGAAAATACCACGTCAGGCTTCTCAGGCATGATACCAAGTACGCCAATCCGTACGCAGTCAGATGGAGTTCCACTGGTTGCAAAGGCATGAACCCCGCTTACAGGAAACTCCGATTTCCAGACAGAAAAGTCACGGGTAAGGGTAGCGCTGTGAGACATAGAGCTCCGCTGGCTGTCAGGTGCGACAACCCAAACCTCTCCGAACTCAAGAGCAGTCTGGACAAGTCTTAATATACCGTCTGAATTTATTCCGTCATCATTTGTAATAAGTATTTTTCTCATTTGGAATATTTCCTGTTGAAAAGAGTGAAATTTTTACCAAAAGCCATTGGACTGTGACAGGTGGCATTATATCATAATTCAGAAAAGATGCATATTTATTTTTTTAATTTCCTGAATTTTTACAGCCATTTTACATCACTTCCCGTAATGATTCTCCAGTCACGAATCAGATCATCAAGTCTCCACCTGGCGTTCGCGGCAGAGGTAGATGGTAGGCAGGTTGGAGTTATATGGTAGATGGGATACTGGTACTTCATGTAGAGATTGTAGGCTGTTTTCCCGTTTACAAAAATTCTCTCCCCGATGGAAGAGGTGGACAGGATAGGAGAGAGGTCGGTTACTTTTACATCAGTGATAGAGCTGTCGGCGGAGCCGGCTATCATGCATGAGTCAATCACGTCATAGAGCGCGATGTGGCAGGTACGAAGCAGCGCCTGCTTTTCCTCAATCGTCACAGGTTCCTTTCTTTGAAAAATAAACGCTATCACCTTCCAGAACCGATTTGACGGATGTCCATAGTAGAAGCCCTGTTCACGCGACTTTACAGATGGAAACGAGCCGAGAATCAGTATAGTGGAGTTTTTATCGTAGAAAGCCCCGAAGGAGTGATCTGCTTTCGAAAGTGTCATAAGAGTCTCCTGTTCTCTTAGCACTGCTTAATTACCTCGATAAGAGGAATAGTAAGCACAAAAAATAATGCCTCTCTCGTCTGCCCGGACGAGGGAGGCGGCTCTCACTGAGAGCTAAATAACTCATTTCAGGCATCCAATCTTGGATTAGGTGCTCTTTTATATTAATAATCTATCACGATTCTTTTGATATGTCAATTCTTTATCCAAAACTTTTTGCAATAGGCAAAAGAAAAGTTACTATTCACAGAAGAACTGAATGCATCACAAGTAAAGCGGAGGATCTTTCCT